>Ga0209061_1000175_pt1 | contig 210891 bp, 175 predicted proteins | sample Coa_R1_10_FD_187157 | JGI IMG/M metagenome (GOLD analysis project Ga0209061, IMG submission 187157) | Surface soil microbial communities from Centralia Pennsylvania, which are recovering from an underground coalmine fire - Coalmine... | ecosystem: Environmental > Terrestrial > Soil >... | reverse complement strand
AGCTCTCGGCGCGCGCCCCTGGGCGAAGCCTGTCTATGCAAGTGCGCCAAGCTCTGCTGCTCGGCCTGAGTTTCAATTTGTACCGCCTGAGGCATCGCTACCTTTTTCCGAGGATGTCAACAGAGCCAAGTCCCTTCTGGCTTACACCGGGAAATTCCGCGTCGAGGGAGATTACCTCGTCACGAATGTGGACGTTGCATGGTACGAACTGTGGACCGGGACGGAGCAGCGCCGCAAATTCCAGTTGGATGGTGACGTTCTGACCATCGTGACCAAGCCGCAGCCGGTGGGCGGCACGGGCCCGCGCGGAAAAGCGCTTGTTTCCTGCAAGGTCGTTTGGCAGCGCGAAGAGTAACCCCAGGCTCCGTCACAAGGCGTAAGCGCACTGCTGGACAGCTTGAGATTATTGCCGCGTGGTTGTCCGGCAGGAACCGCGGTCAATTCGGCCGGAGTTGTTTCTCCAATTTGTCCGTTAGCCTCGCGCTAAATCCGGTTCATTCTATCCCCACCAGCCTCCGCCGATTGACGCCCGCTGCGCGCTGCCCGTATATTGGTCATTTAACTTCCGCATCCATTTAAATCCATAGGACGCCATGCCGGGGGAAATTCCCAAAGCGTACGAACCGCAGGAAATAGAAGAGCGCTGGGCGAAAGCCTGGTTCGAAGAAAAGCTCTACCGCGCCGAAAACTCAGGCAGAGCTGTCGGAGGCGCCGCCAATGCCCGGGCGTTTTCCATCGCGCTGCCTCCGCCGAATGTGACCGGGTCGATTCACATCGGCCACCTGCTGGAGCACACGCAGATCGATATGCTGGTTCGCTGGCACCGCATGCGCGGCCACCGCACCCTTTGGCTTCCGGGCATGGACCACGCCGGGATCGCCACGCAGTACGTGGTGGAACGCCAGCTTGCGCGGGAAAAGCTGCGCCGGCAGGATTTGGGACGCGAGGAGTTCGAGCGGCGCGTCTGGAAATGGAAAGAGGAAAGCGGCGGCGCGATCAAAGGCCAGATGATCCGGCTCGGCGCTTCGTGCGACTGGACGCGGGAGCATTTCACGCTCGAGCCGCAGCTCTATCGCGCCGTTCTCGAAGCGTTCCTTCGTCTTTATCGCGAAGGCCTGATCTATCGCGGCCGCTACATGGTCAATTGGTGCCCGCGCTGCCAGACGGCGATCAGCGATCTGGAAGTTGTACATCACGAGCGCGCCGGTGAAATCTGGAGCATCCGCTATCCCGTGGCCGGCTCGAACGAATACATTGTCGTGGCTACCACGCGACCGGAAACCATGCTGGGCGATACCGCGGTCGCCGTTCATCCGGAGGACGAGCGCTACGCGCACCTCGTGGGCAAGCACGCGATTCTTCCGCTGATGAACCGTGAAATTCCCATTATCGCGGACTCGTATGTGGACCGTGAATTCGGCACCGGGGCAGTGAAAATCACTCCGGCGCATGATCCCAACGATTTCGAAGTCGGCAAGCGCCATCATCTGCCTGAAATCGACGTGATGACTCCCGATGGGCACATGAATCAGAACGCCGGGAAATATGCGGGCGTGGAACGCTTCGCCGCCCGCGCGCGCATCGTGAACGATTTGAGGGAACTCGGGCTGCTCGAAGGAGTGAAAGAGCACAGCCACGCCGTGGGCGTGTGCGACCGCTGCAAGTCGATTGTCGAGCCGCGCATTTCCACGCAGTGGTTCCTGAAAATGAAGCCGCTCGCCGAGCCCGCGAAACAAGCGGTGCTGGACGGACTGATCGAAGTGGTGCCGGATAATCAGCGCACCATTCTGCTGCAATGGCTCGAAAATATCCGCGACTGGTGCATTTCGCGGCAGCTCTGGTGGGGCCACCGCATTCCGATCTGGCATTGCGAGTGCGGGGAAATGGTTCCGGCGAGCGATTCCAGCGTGGAACTCGTCGAAGGCCATGCGCGGGCGGCGGGCGTTCCGCGGAAGTGCCCGAAATGCGGCGGCGGCAAACTGACGCAGGATTCGGATGTGCTGGATACGTGGTTCAGCTCGTCGCTTTGGCCGTTTTCGACGCTCGGCTGGCCCGACGACACGCCCGATCTGCGCGCGTTTTATCCCACGAGCCTGCTCGTCAGCGGCTACGACATTCTTTTCTTTTGGGACGCGCGCATGATCATGATGGGGCTGCACCTGACCAGCGGCGCCGAGCCGAAAGATCGCATCCCATTTCGCCGGCTGTATCTGCACTCGCTGGTGCGCACGGCGGAAGGCGCGAAGATGTCCAAGACCAAAGGCACGGGCATCGATCCGCTGCAGATGACGCAACAGTACGGCACCGATGCGCTGCGCTACATGCTGGCCAGCATGGCCGCGCCGGGCACGGATATTATCCTCAGCGAGGACCGCATTCTCGGCGCGCGTGCGTTTGCCAACAAGATTTGGAATGCCGCGCGGTTTCTTTTCGTCAACCTCGAAAAGGCGCAGGCGCAAGGGCTTTCCATCGACGAGTTGGCGGCGCCCGAAATCCGCGCGCGCGCGCCGTATCCGGTTCCGGGCGAGGGCGCACTGGCGCATCGCTGGATTTTTGCGCGGCTTGCGGCGGTAAGCGCGCAGGCGAGCGCCGCGCTCGATGGTTTTCGGTTTCACGAGGCGTGCCAGTCCATTTACCAGTTTTTCTGGGGCGATTTCTGCGATTGGTATATCGAGTGGGTGAAGCCGCAATTGACGTCGGCGGACTGCGGCGTGGCCGTCGCGGCGTGGCGCAATATTTTCGCGGCGCTCGACGCCGCGCTGCGCCTGCTTCACCCCGTGATGCCGTTTTTGACTGAGGAACTGTGGCACCGGCTGCCGCAGCCGGAAGGAGCGCGCTCGATCGCGCTGGACCAATTTCCAGAGCCGCGGCCGCGATGGATCGACGCAGCCTCCGAGGATGAAATGGCGGTCCTGCAGGAGATCGTGGTGGCCGCGCGGAATATACGCGCCGAAATGAAGATCGATCCGAAGAAGAAGGTGGCCGCCGAATTTTTTTCCACCGGTCCCATGCGCCGCACGCTCGTCGAGGAAAATATGGACGCGATTCTCCGGCTCGCTTCGCTTTCCGAATTGCGCGTCATGGCGGGGCATCCCGGCGAAGCGAGCGCCGCTGGCGCCGGAGGGATCGTTCGCTCGACGGCTGGTTTCGATTTGCGCATCGCGTACGGCGAAGCGATCGATCGGCAGGCGGAAATGGCGCGGCTGAAGAAGGAAACGGAACGGCTGGCAAAAGACATCGAATCGAAGCAGAAGCGTTTGGCGGATCCGAACTTCACCAGCAAAGCGCCCGAAAAGGTGGTTGACGGCCTGCGGGCAACGCTCGAAGAGCGTCAGTTGGAACTTAAGAAGCTCCGCGAGCGTTGGCGCCAACTGGAGCAAGGCTGACCGGCCGTCTTTGGCGTTTGCGGGCCGCCATTTCTTGCGGACGGCCGCGTCCAGCCGTACACTTCGTCGCGGAGGAAACGGATCATGAAGGGCAGCCAGAAAGTCATCGACGCTCTCAACGAGGCGTTGCACGAAGAACTCACGGCCATCAACCAATACTTCCTGCACGCCGAGATGTGCGAGAACTGGCATTACCATCGCCTCGGCGAACTGATCAAAAAGCAGTCCATCGGCGAAATGAAGCATGCCGAAGAGCTGATCGAAAGAATTCTGTTTCTGGACGGAACGCCCAACCTCACGAAGCACATCGACTTGACCGTCGGCAAGAACGTGAGGGAGCAGGTCCAGAGCGACCTCAAGCTCGAAGTGGACGCGGTGGCAATGTACAATCGCTTCGCCGAACTGGCGCGCGAGGAAAAAGATAACGCATCGCGCGAATTATTCGAACGGCTGCTGAAGGACGAAGAAGAGCACGTGGATTGGCTCGAAGCGCAAATTCATCAGATGAACGAACTCGGCTATGAACGCTACCTCAGCCAGCAAATCGAAGAGGGCGAGAAGTGACTGTCGCGCGCGAACGCTTCTTGGCGCAGCCATGACGGGTTGTCGCGCAAGCCGGATTCGATCAATATTGCCACTGCCGGCATAAATTGACAGCGCCCGTGCCGTTCGTTATTCTGAACTATCCGAACAACGGAAAATCGAGGAGAGCTGAATGCCACAGGGCACGCCTGTAAAGCACAAAAAGAAATCGAAATCGGTGCTGAAAAATATTCGCCAAACGGAGCGCCGCACGGCCATCAACCGCATGAATCGCACCCGCGTGCGCACGGCGATCCGTCAGATGCGCGCCGCGCTGGCCGCCGGCGACGCGGCGGCCGCGGCGAAACTGGCCCCGGCGACTTTTTCGGTCATCGACAAGGCCATCCAGAAGGGCACGCTGCATCGCAACACGGCGAACCGCTATAAATCGCGCCTGTCGCTCGCGTTGAACGCACTTTCCGCCGGCAAGAAGTAAGCGCCCGGTTTCATCACACAGTTTTAAAAAGACGCTCCGGGATGCGGGGCGTTTTTTTTTGCAGAGAAGAACTCCATGCAGCGGCTGCGGCACGCATGTTCAGCGTGCCGAGGAAGCTTTGGCGGTCGCCGGGGACGTGAGCCGCGCGATCAGAAATTCCATCGTAGCGCGCGGATTGGGATTTCGCGACTTGAATGCGCTATCGGCTTCCGCCAGCGCCGCAAGCCCCGCCAGCAATTCTGCTTTCGAAACGCGGTGAGATTGGCGGACGGCCATTTCAGCCGATTCCGGCCGCATTTGAAGGGGCCGCGCCGCCTGATACCCCGGCGTGTGGGCGGGCAATTCGCGCGCTTCGATCAGTTTGCGGTAGGTCCAGGCGAGGGCCCCGACGATTCCGGCCGGCTCTTCGCCTTCGCGCAGCAGATTATCGAGAAAGCGGAGCGCTTCATTGCGGTTGCGGCTCACCAGCATATCCGCCAGTTGCCAGACGGTATTGCGCCGCGCGGCCACGACCAGCTCTTGGACGTCCTGCTGCGTGATCCGCCCGCTTCCGCGCGGCGGCTGCACAAACGCGGCGAGCTTTTCGAGTTCGACATGCATTCGCGCCGGCTCACCGTTGAGTATTTCAGCGAGCAAGGCGGCTGCATTGGCATCGATCTCCGCGCCCAGATCGCGCGCCATCTGCGCGGCGAGCGTCGCCGCGGACTCGCCGCCGATCGAAAGTTCCACGATCAGCGCCCGATCGTTGAGTAACTTGAAGAATGTCTGGCGGCGATCGAGCGCGCTGGCCTCGATTACGAGGAGCGTAAACGGAGCGGGCGAATCGAAATAGGCGGCCAGCGTTTCCAGGATTTCATCGCGCGCATCTTCTCCGAGCCGCTCCACCGACTCCGCACCATCGGCGAAAATCACCTGCCGCTCCGCAAGCATAGGCATGGTGGACGCGCGCCCGACAATTTCGTCCCATCCGGCCTCGCGCGCGGAAATGCGCGCAACCGCCCAATCGCGGACGCCTTCGGGCACGCAAGCCTCGACGATTTTATTGCGGCACAGCTCGCGCAAGTAACTGTCGCCGCCCAATAGAACGACTGCGGCCGGCAACTTGCCGGCTCGCAGCGCGGCCATCAATTTGTCGGCCGGGGCTGCCATCAGAAGCCCTCCAAGACGTTCGCGACAAGATGGGACGCGAAGTCGCGCGCCATGCGCTCGAGCGCCGGATCTTCTTGCTGGAAAAACGTGTTCACGTTCGATGGTATTTGATATTCGCCGCGAAACACCATGTCGTTGTCGGCGTACACGGGTTTTTCGGTTTTGGCGCCAACCAGCGCGACTTTCGCGCGAACGGTGACGAGCATCGTCGTGACTTGGCCGGTGTTCACGTCGAAAAGCACCGGAGACGTGTCGATCGAAAGAATTTCGCCGCGCAAAACGGCGTCCGCTCCTGTGGGGTCGGAGACGACATGGTACTTCGTGCGGGTAATCAATTCGCGGACCACCGCTTCCGTGAAGCGCTGCTCGATGCGGTATTGCACCGTGTCATTTTTGAACGTCGGAACGGCGATCGTGGCCCAGTCGCTCGGCAGGCGCGAGGCGTGCCCCGCCAGATGATAACCGCAGCCGCTGAACGCCAGGGCAGCGCAGATCATCGCGCAAAACGTAATGCCCAGCCACCGGCGCCGCATAACCGCGCACTCCCGGGGCGAAAGGAATCTCATCCTATTGCGGCGTGGCAAGCAATTCCTCCGCGATGCGCACGGCATTGGTGGCGGCGAGCCGCAAATGGTCGGCCACGCCCCAGAGCCACGCGCCGCCCGGAACATTTGGATCGGCCGATACACGCCCGAACTGGATTTCGCTTTCGCCCGCCACGCTGACGTTATCCGGCGAGGGATCCTCCGCGGCCGCGATTTTCGCGCCCAGGCTCGCGAACGAGGCGGCGATGGCATCGGGCAAATGGGCCACGGTTTCGGAGCCGAGGTCCGCGTACGCTGCGAAAGCATACCCGTAAAACACCGGTGCTTGCAGCAACTGAATCGCGGGCGGCGGAATTCGGCCCGCGAGATAGGCATTCACGTCGCGCGCGATCGCCGCGCGCACGTCGGCGAGAGGCGGCTTGCTTGCCGATCCGTAATGCGCCAGAAGGTTGAAGGCTACCTGCGCGTCGAATACCTGGCGCCCGATTTCGCGAAATGAAAGCAGATTAGCGGTTTGGCTCTCAAGTTCATCGACGCCGGCTTGATCGCGCTCCGATACGGGAGGAAACATCAGCGCGATCACTCGCTGCGGCCGAAATTTCGCCAGCCCCACCGCCAGAGTGCAGCCGATGATCACAGGAGCTGATGGAGAAGAAAACACCCCATTCGTTTCCGCGCCGGCTTGCGCCGCTTCGGGAGCAGGCAGCGCGGTTGCCAGCGAAGGAATCGCCACGCGTGCGCCGGAAAGCGAGGGGCACCGGGTAAGATCGATTACCGTTGCGCCTGCTCGGTGCGCGGCGCGCCAGTTTTGGTCCGTGTCAGCGCCGCTTCCGGCGAAAAACACGAAGCGCATGCCTTCAAAGCTGTCTTCCTCGATTGCGCGTATGAATGTTGGCTCGCCGGCCGCTTCGGTGAGCGTTCCGGCCATCACCGCCGTATCCAGCAAATGAACGTCAGGGGCGGGGAAGCGGCGGTCTTCCAGGACCTGCTTGAGTTCTTTCCCGAGCAGCGAAGAGGCTCCGACGATCGCGACGCGATGGGAGTTCGCGGACTTCACAGGCATTTTGCACCGTGTTTACGCGTGCCGGGAAGCGGTGCGATGGCGCACCACGCGCACCAACTGCAGCACCAGCCCGTGCGCCGTGTACGCACCGGCAATCACCAGAAGAGTGTACTGCGAAAAGAACCATATCGCGCCGATCAGCATCGCCAGCGCTACGACGAAAAGCGAAGGGCGGCGCTTCGTCCATTGAATATCCTTGAAACTGTAATGGCGAATGGTGCTCGACATCAGGATTCCAAGCACGGCCACCAGCACGAGCCACAAGACAGACAAACTCGGATTCTCGATTGGATCGCGCACAAAATGGACGACCGCGGCGATCATTCCGGCCGCGGCGGGTGTTGGCATACCGACGAAGAAACGATTGCTGCCCGGAGCCATTCCCTGAATGTTGAAGCGGGCCAATCGCCAGGCGCAACAGCAGAGGAAGAAAAAGCCGATCAGCCATCCCAGCTGAATCAGATAACCCGCACCGCTCACGCCCGGCGCGTACGCCGCGAGCTTCACTCCCCAGGCGTAGGCCAGGAACGCGGGAGCGATCCCGAAGCTGATCACATCGGCGAGCGAGTCGAATTGCTTGCCGAACTCGCTATTCGTGCCCATCGCACGGGCGACGCGGCCATCCAGCGAGTCGAAGACGATGGCGAATCCGATCGCCCGCGCGGCATTGTCCATTTGGCCGTCGAGCGTCGCCAGCACGGCGTAATAGCCGCACAGCAGATTGGCTACGGTCAGCGCGCTGGGAAGCACGTACACGCCCCGTCGAAGCCGGTGATTGCGGAACGGCCGCCGCGGTTCGTCGTCGTGTCCAATTGGATCTATGAGGTCGAAATCCATCTCCCCACTATGCTTTCGCCGCCTTTTACCATTTGCCCACGCTTCACGTCGATCTGCGCTTCCAAAGGCAGCCACATGTCCACGCGCGACCCGAACCGAATCATGCCGACGCGTTCACCGATGGCGACGTTGCTCCCAACTTGTTTCCAGAATAGCACGCGCCGTGCGATCGCTCCGGCAATTTGTTTGAAGACCACCCGCCCGTGTGCTGTATCCATATAGATCACGTTTTGCTCGTTCACGCGGGACGCTTCCGGACGAAACGCTCCCAGGAATTTCCCCTTCCGGTATTCGACGCGCGCGATGCGCCCGGCCACGGGCGCGCGCTGCACGTGGACATCCCACACCGCGAGAAAAATACTCACCCGATGCCCTTGCTGCCCGTCCAGCGGCTCGTCGGCGATCTCGACCACGTGCCCATCGGCGGGCGAGACGATAACGGCGGGATCGGAGGGAATCGGCCGTTCCGGATCACGGAAGAAATAAAATACGAACAGCCCGAGAAGTAAGAACAGCAGTCCCGGCCAAAACCACGGCCGCGATGCCCGGGCCGCCAGCCAGCATGCGATGGCCATTGCCAGCAGCGGTATCGCAAACCTGTACGCGTCTTTTACCATTTATTGGGTGGCGATTTTCCTTGTGGTGATGAACCGCGCGCAGCGCCCACGCCGCCCATCGGATCGCGCCGAAGCTCCGCTCCGCCGGGGTGGTTACACCGATCAACTACACCTGCATTGTACGATAGAACCGCGCGAACCGGCGGCCTACTGACCCGCCGCCTGGCGATGGCGGGCCACAATCGATTCCATCTGATCCTTCAGCCGCAGCTTCACCTTCTTGAGCATCGCCTCGCGCTGCAAATCCTCGGAATTCAGGTACGCGGACTTGAGTATCTGTTCTAGCTGGGATTCACAACGGGAGTGCTCTTCGGCGAGGCGGCGAAACTCAGAATCAGTTGCAAACAGGGACTGCCGTATCTCTTCCAGCGGCATGCGTGCCCTCCTGTTGCAGCGTTCACATGATTGCAATAATTACCACAAACGGCCTGCCCAGCCAATAGGTTCAATCGCGGAAAATGAAATTGCAATCGGCGGAGTTCAGAGCGAATTGAGCAGTTCGGTGGAAAGCAGCCGCGCCTTTTGCGCCAGATTTTGCGCGCGATCCCAATCGCCGCTTTTGCTGGCGTCGCGTGACTGCGAAACGAAGCTGCGGATTTTGTCCGCAAGATCTTGTTGCGCGGCGCTCAGGCGCCGGCCATTTGTTTGCTGCAGGTTGTGTTCCGCCGTGGCGATATCGCCCGCGGTTTTCTTCGCATACAGCGACTGATCGGTGGGCGAAATCTGCGGGGATATTTGCGGAGCGGCATGCTCAGCCGGCTGCTCGTCAGCCTGTACGGGATGCTCTTCCGCGCGCTTCCGGGGCGCCGGCGGCAAAGGCGGCGCGATGGTTATCGGCTGAGGAGGGGCCGCCGAGGCATTAATCGCGGGCGGCGCTGATTCGGCTTCGACGGGCGGCATCGCATCCGTATCCGGTGCAACGGTCATCGGCCGGTTGTCCGGCGACGGGGCGACCGGCGCGGTCGCCACCGGAACCGTAGCATGCACTTTTTCGTGCGCGCAGCCCGCCGCGCCGAAAGCAATCACGCAGGTGAGCGCGGTCAGCGAAAAATACGCGGTAAAAGATTGGCTGGGCATCTACCGTTTTTCCGCGGCAAAGGGCCGGCTCAGATCCCGGACCGACTCCGCCGGCGCTTCCGTGAGACGCGCCAGCGGCAGCAAGATTCGAAATGTAGTGCCGAGCCCCGCTTCCGACTCAAATTCAATCTGTCCATTGTGCAGTTGCACGAAACGAAATGTATTGGCTAATCCGATGCCGGTTCCGCCCGGTCTGGTTGTGAAGAACAATTGGAAAATTTTCTTTTGATCCTCGGGCGAAATGCCTTTTCCCGTGTCCGCCACCTCGATGGCCGCGTAATCTCCCGCGCGCCGGAGCGCGACCCGAATCCGTCCACCCGCTGGGGTGAACTGGCACGCGTTCAGCACCAAGTTCGAAATGGCCTGATGGATCAATTGCCGGTCCACCATGGCCGCCGGAAATTCCGACGGAAGCTCCGCACGCAGCGCCAATCCGGCCTTCGCGATCGTCGGCCGTTCGGCTTGCAACACCTCTTCCAGCAACCCGCGCAGATCGGTTTCTTCCAGATTCAACTCCACGGGCCGCGTGAAATTCAAGAAGGTTTTCACCGCATGATCCAGCCGGTCGATCTCGCTGTCCAGCATTTTCACGGCCTGCTGCGGTTCCGGCTCGATCGGCATATTTGCCTTCAGCACTTCCAGCCAGAGCCGCATCGAGTTCAACGGGTTCTTCACCTCGTGCGCCACTCCCGCCGTCACGCGACCCAGCGCCGCCAGCCGCTCGGAAACCTGCAATTGGCTGCCGATCCGCTCGAGCGACTCCACGTCCCGCAGCGTCACGAGAGAACCCATTCGCACGCCGCGCTCGCGAATCACCTGTACGCCAACGCCCACTCGCTGCGGCCCGCCGGGTCCGTCGATCGTCACCTCCTTCGCTTCCGAATGGACGATCTGATCGCCGTCAAAGCTGAGCGCCGCCCGCAGCGGATGTCCTTCACGAAAAATCTCCGATGCCAGCAGACCGCGAAGTTCCTCCGGCCTTCCTCCCAGGAACTTTTCCGCCGCCGGGCTCACCAGCACCGCGCGGCCCTCCGCGTTAAAGAGCAGCAGCCCGTCCTCCAGCCCGCTCATCACCTGATCGAGGTTCTCGCGCAGCGTGCTGAAAATTTCGCGGACGTCCCGCAATTGCTTTCCGATTCCCGAAATCTTCGTGCTCACTGCGCCCAGTTCGTCCCCGCGCGCCACCACTGGCTCCGCATCGAAATGCCCTGCCGAAATTCGGTCGAGTTGCGCCGAAATCCGGTTCACGGGCGCCAGCATGAAGCTGCTGACCCCAAACGCCAAAAGCGTCGAACACACCACAAACGCCAACGCCACATAACCGGCTGAAATCAGCTCCGGCGAAATCTGCGCGCGAATCAACGCCGACGAGAGCGCCACGCGAATGTTCCCGAATGGCGCTGGACCGAGCTGAAAGGGGAGCGTGTACTCATACGTTTGCGGCGCGCCAAACAGTTCGCGAAGCTGCTCGATCAGCCCCGCGTGCACCAGCGCGCTGAGCGGCAGCCGCATGGCGATTTTCTTGTCGCGCTCGGTCGCGTCGCTCGACACCAGCACCCTCCCGTCCAGGTCGCTGATGCTGATGCCGTAAATCGTCGGTGAAATTCCTATGTCCGATTCGATCAGCGAATTGAGCGTCGCGCTGTCGTCAAACGCTTCCCGCACGTATCCGCGCACATCCGAAGGCGAAGTCGACGCCGGCGCATCGCCACGCTCCGCCGCCTGCTTCACTGCTTCGCTGCACGCTTCCAGCACCTGCTGCGCGACGAAATTCGCGTTGTCATTTGCTTGGCGCAGCGTCTGCCGCAGCAGCCGCGCCATATACAGGCCGGACACCAGCGTGACCACCACGAGCACCAACAGCGATGTCGCCAGCGTGAACTTAGTCTTCAGGCTGAGACGCATTCTTCCGCCCCGCCTCGTATTCCTTCAGCTTGTTATGCAGCGTCTTTAAGCTGATCCCCAGCAGCTCCGCGGCGCGCGTCTTGTTCTGGTTGGTTCCGGCAAGTGTTTGGATGATCAGTTCGCGCTCCACCTCATCCACCGTCGTGCCGATCGGAAACCGCAGCCCGTTCAGCCCGGATGCGGCCACCGCCGGGGCGTGCCCAAAATCAGAAGGCAAATGCTGCCGGCCGATCGTCGCGCGGTCGCAGGCAATGGCCGCGCGTTCCAGCACGTTGCGCAGCTCCCGCACGTTTCCGGGCCACGGGTATGAACGGAACAGGTCCAGCACATCCGATGCAACGCCGCTCACCCGCTTCCCGTGCTTTTCCGAAATCTCGCCGAGCAAATGTTCGATCAGCAGCGGCAAGTCATCTTTGTGATCGCGCAGCGGAGGCAGGTGAATATGGAACACGTTCAGACGAAAATACAAATCCTGCCGCAGGTGCCCCTCCGCCACGGCTTTTTCCGGATTCTTGTTCGTCGCCGCCACCACGCGCACGTCAACCGGCGTCTCCACTTTGCTTCCTAGCCGCCGGACTTTGTTGTCTTCCAGAACACGCAGGAGCTTTGCTTGGGTCTGCGCCGGCATCTCGCCAATTTCATCGAGCAGCAGGGTTCCGCCATGAGCCAGCTCGAAGCAACCGATGCGCCGCTCCGCCGCGCCCGTAAATGCGCCCCGTTCGTGCCCGAAAATCTCGCTTTCCATCAGCGATTCCGGAATCGCCGAGCAATTGATGGCCACAAAGGGACGCGATGCGCGCGGCGAAAGCATATGGATCGTGCGCGCCACCATTTCTTTTCCCGTTCCGGTCTCGCCCGTGATCAGCACGGAAGCCGTCGATGGCGCCGCGATCTCCACTTGCCGCATCACGTCCTGCATCGCCGCCGACGTGCCCACCAGCCGCCCCAGCTTGCCCGCCTCGCGCAAATTGCGCGTCAGTGCCGCCACCGTTTGCTGGTCCCGCACCCGCCCGAAGGCCCGGTCCAGAATCGCCCGCAGCACCGGCGGCTTCAACGGCTTTTCGATATACCAATACGCGCCCGCTTCGATCGCTTGCACCACGCGCTCGTCGCTGCCGCGTCCCGTGATGATGATCACCGGAACGCGCTGGATTTCGTCTCCCAAATGGCGCAGCAAATCGAGGCCGTTCATCCCCGGCAGCTCCACGTCCGCCAGAATTACATTGGGAGAGAATTCCGCGAAGCGCGCCAGCGCCTCCTCGCCGGTTCCCACTCCAAGCAGCTCGTAGCCCCACTTCTGCAGCAGCGCCTCGTAGCCCTTTCGCGCATTCTCCTCATCCTCGACGATCAGGATGCGTTGTAGGTTTTGGCTGTCGTTGGACATCTAGAATTTGAATCTACCAGCAGTGCCTTGGAATTCCAAGCCGCCCGGCGCGGCGGGGCGTCGGCGGGCTGAACGCGCGGGATTTACAGGGAAAGACGCCGTGCCTTAGGACCGAAATGGGGTTCAATTCCCGATTCGGGATTTTTTCTTTTCCCGTTACGGCATCTTTCTGTATTTGTTCACATTAGCTCATTGCGTACTTTTCCGATCTTGCCGCTGGTTCCGTTTTGGTTCAGTCTCTGCGAACCGTGGTTCTATTTGTGCTTCTAACTTCCGTGCGCTCATCATGTTCTTTTTTCTAATTTGGCGTGAGCGATGCATTCGCATTTGGAAAATGCAGAAGGGGGAGACGCGATGGCGGCGACCGGAACTGAGGCAGCCCTAGCTGTCCAACGACCTACGCCTGCGACTGTCCTAATCGTGGATGATGAGGACACCACGCGCAATCTGTGCCGCGATGTTGTGGCCGAGACCGGCCTGCGCACCCGCACCGCATCGACCACCGATCAAGCTCTCGAAATCCTGGACCAATATCCAATCGATCTGGTGATCACCGACCTGCGCGTGCCTCAGATTGGGGGTCTCGAGCTGCTCAAGCGCGTACGTGAATTCTATCCGCAAACCGCTGTCATCGTGCTCACCCAATACGGGACGATCGAAAGTGCCGTCGAAGCCACGCGCATGGGCGCCGCCGACTACGTCACCAAGCCCTTTCACGTTCCGGAGCTTCGCAACAAGATCGATCGCGTTGTGCGCTCGCTTGAAATCGACCATGAAAACCGCGTGCTTCGCGAACAGCTGCGCTCGCGTCCCGGCTTTGGCGGCCTGCTCGGCGTTTCACCCAAAATGCAGCGCGTGTACCGCCTGATCGAAAAGGTCAGCCAGCACAATTATCCCGTGCTCATTCTCGGCGAAAGCGGCACCGGCAAGGAGCTTGTGGCCCGCTCCATCCATTTCTCCGGTCCTCGGCAGAACCGCCCTTTTGTTCCGGTCGATTGCTCGGCCCTCGTTCCCACACTGATCGAATCCGAGCTATTTGGCTACGTCAAAGGAGCTTTCACCGGAGCGGTACATTCCAAAATGGGCTTGATGGAAGCGGCCGGCAACGGCACTCTGTTCCTCGACGAAATCGGCGACATGCCCGTCGATCTGCAGGCCAAGCTCCTCCGTGCCTTGCAGGAACGAGAAATCAAGCCCGTCGGTTCCACGGACCGTATTCCCATTTCCACCCGCGTGATTGCTGCCACGAACCGTGATCTCGAGGCCGCTGTCCGTCAGGGACAGTTCCGCCAGGACCTCTTCTTCCGCCTGAATGTCGTGCAGATCAAGCTCCCGCCATTGCGCGAGCGAAAAAGCGATATACCGCTGCTCGTCAACGCCTTCCTGGAAAAATTTAGTGAACCGAATGGGCGCGTGCGCACCATCGCCGAGGATGCCATGGCCCGCCTGATCGCCTACGACTGGCCGGGCAACGTCCGCGAACTCGAGAATGCCATTGAGCGCGCCGTCGCCCTCGGGTCCGGGCCGGTCCTGCAGGTTGGCGATCTTCCATCGAATCTGCATTACGGTGCTCGCGACCGTTTGCCAAAGACGGATCAGCTCGTGCCTCTCGAAGAATTGGAGCGCCGTGCCATTCTGCGGGCGCTGCAAGAGTCCTCCGGCGATAAGCTCGCCGCCGCGCGCCTCCTCGGCATCGGCAAAACCACGCTGTACCGCAAGGTCAAGCAGTACGAGGCCGAGTCCAACCCCGACACCGACTCCGATTCGTCCAAGAATTGACGTTGAGTGCCAGCGGCGAGCCGCTGGTGACCGATGCCGAGACGCCGCGGGAACTTCTTCACGCGATGTTGAGATCGATCGCCCGCGACGAGGCGATCCAGCCTCTCTTCGACGCCCCGCTAGGGGTGTTGATGAGGCCGTTGCCGGGCGTGCGAACCAGATAGTTCTGGCCTATCGGCGAGTCTCTGCACGCGATGCCGTCTCGCCGTCATAAAGCGAAACGGAATCCAGCGAATATTGAGTTTCCACTCGGGATTCCACGCGCTCCCGTCCATTTCACGCTTGGCGTAGGCGCGATGCAGGTCCTCTGCGCGGAGCATTTCTTCCGGTTCGCTCTCCGTTTTCCTAGTCGGGAAGGCCAGACCCGTTGCGTATCGAACTGGGAAGCAAGGAAGGACTTCACCCCTCTGCGACCCATGCCAAGCGTCTGAATCCTCGTCACTTGAGCCGCCGCTGTTGCTTGGCCAGGCGCATGCAAGCAGATGGACGTGCGCGCGATCCGCAGTTCCACGGGAAACAGCCGGTTGCTCAGGCTAATCAGGCGGTTCGTCGAGTACGCCATCACCTTTGGCTTGGCCTTGCTTTCGAGCTACTGGATCGTTCACGTGCCACGGTAGACGACGATGAATACCGCTATCAATCCGCTTGGCCATGCGCTGTGTGCTTCCCCGCCTAGCCATTCCGAAGATCTTTCCGGATCGTCCCCCGCTCGCTCTCGCGCCCCGATCACGCCGTCGGTTTCGGACGAAAGCTTTAACGCCGTATTCGACTCGAGCGCCGAAGCCCTGGTTCTAATCGACTCCGCTGGTGTAATCCATCGCGCCAACTCCCGCGCCCGCGAATTGCTCCGTATGCGGGATACACTCGGGCGCCATACCCGCCTTGCCGGAATGTTTGCCGCGCCGCATAACAGCGAGCTATCAAAGTTCTGGAGCGCCCCAGCCGGCGGCCTGCCGCGCAGCGTGGATGTCCCTCTCGAGAGTGGCTTCCCGTTGCGGATCACGCTGCGTGCGATTCTTCGCGCCACCCATCATTTGCTGCTGTGCATTGAAGAAGGCTCCATCGTCCAGCGCGCGGAGCTTCGTTGGCGGCAGGTGGAATCCGAAATCCGCGGAATTCTCGAATCGGTGCCTTCCGCCATCGTGCTCTTTGGGGGCGACGGCCGGATCCGCTATTTCAATGCCAGGTTTTGCGAGCTACTGGGCCTCGATGATCGTGAGTTGCAAAAGATTGGCGACTTCAAGGAGCTCAGCGAGCTTATCGCTCCGCGTTTCCGCCCCCCGGGAAGATTTGCTGCACCTTGGCAATCGTTTGCGGGCGGCAATGGGGAACCCGGCCACGATGAACTGGAAATTACCCGTCCCGTGCAGCGGTTGATCGAGCGCTTTTACCGTCCTGTCCTCGACGCGCAAGGCCACCCAGTCGGATGGCTTGAGCACTATGCCGATGTGACCGCGGAACGCCGCGCGCGGTCCAAGATGCTGCAAACGGAGAAAATGGCCGCTCTCGGCCAGCTGGTTTCCGGAATCGCCCATGAGCTGAATAACCCGCTGACCGCCATCATGGGTTACGCCCAGCTTCTTCTGGGCAAGAATTTGACCGCGGCGCAGCTCGCCGAAGCCGAGCGCGTCTACCAAGAAGCCGAACGCGCTCGGCGCATCGTCAAAAACCTGCTCTACTTCGCGCGCGAAACTCGGTCCGAACGAACCCGCGTTGACTTGAACGAAATCATCGAACGCACGCTGGCGCTGCGCAGCTACGAACTCCGCGTCGAGGATATTGCCGTCGAGTGCGACCTGGCGCCGCGCCTTCCTGCCACTCTCGCCGACCCGTATCAGCTTCAGCAAGTGGTCCTGAATCTCCTGGTCAACGCCGAGCAGGCGCTCCTTGAAAGCCGCGGCTGCGGCCGCGTCTGGATTCGCACGCGCCACATAATCGAAGGAGCTGGCCAACAGGCGCGCGACTATATCGTCCTTGAAGTGGCCGATGATGGTCCCGGCATTCCTCCCGAAATTGCCTCGCGTATTTTCGAGCCATTTTTCACCAGTAAGCCTTCGGGCCAGGGCACTGGCCTGGGCCTGTCGATCGTGTACGGCATCGTCCACCAGCACGAAGGAGAAGTGTTTTTCGAAAATCAGCCCGGCTCCGGAGCGCGTTTCATCGTGAAGTTCCCGGTGATCGAAGCGCCCGCGCAAAAACCGGCCGGCGCCCTGGCGCGACGCTCCGTGCCTCGCGGCGCCGCGCCGCCCGCCCGCGTCCTCGCGATCGAAGACGAGCCCACCGTCGCGCAGTTAATCGTCGATGTGCTCCGCGAAGAAGGGCACCAGGTCGAATCCGTGCTGGACAGCCAGGAAGGTTTGCGCCGCCTCGCGCGCGGAGACTACGACCTGGTGGTTTGCGATTTGCGCATGCCCCATTTCGACGGACAGGCCGTGTACCAAAGCCTGTGCCGCGCGGCCAGCCCGCTGCGAAATCGCATTCTCTTCATCACGGGAGATGTGCTCGCGCCGCAAACGCGCGAATTCTTGGAGCCCAACCGGCTGCCGTATCTCGCAAAACCATTTCTCGTGGAGGAACTGAAGCTCGCCGTCAACGGGCTGCTTTCTCCCGCGCGCGTGGAACAAACGAACCTTAAAACCGCGGCCGCCCCCGGCGAGGGCGGCCCAAGCTCCGGCGCCTCAAGTTCGGATTCAACGATGAAAGGATCAAAGACCGATGAATTTTGCGGCTGAACCCTCCGTGGCTGCCGAACCAGGCGCCCTGCTGGGCATCGCTGACGCCGCGCTGGCGGACCGCGTCTCGCGCGCCATACTTCCACTCGGGGAATCCTGCCGCGTCGCCTTTGCTTCGAGCCTGCTGCACTTGCGCCTGCTCGCGTCCTGCAGCGTCCCGGAAGCGATCCTGATTGATGCCGAATTGATCGGCGGCGAGTCGCTGCCGGAAGCGCTTGGTCCCTTCACCGCGATTGCGCCGGTGATTTTGCTGGCGCCCACGGACCGGCAAGAAGAGGCGGCGCGGCTCGTGGCCGAAGGAGACGTGGAATTCGTGGCGCGCGCCGGAGATTTCGTTCCCCTCGCCGCGGCCTTGCTTGCGCGCCGGATTCGCTGGGCCCGCGCGTCGCAATCCCTGCTCGGTCCGCCCTGGGCCGCCGTTAACGCCGATCTCGGGACCATTTTCCGTCACGAGATCAATAATCCGCTCACCGGTATTCTGGGCAACGCCGAATTGGTGCTCGGCCACAGCGAGCGTCTTAATCCCATCGACAAGCAGCGGCTGAAAACGGTGATCGATCTCGCCGTGCGGCTGCGCGAAACGGTGCGCCGGCTGAGCAATGCCTGGGAACGGCGCCCCAGTCCGCTCACGCCGGCGTGAATTTGCTGCTACTCTTTTACATCGAATGTGCTGCGTCAGCTCGCCTTCGAATGCTAAATCTACTTCGCCGGCAGCGCGAACGTATAAATCGCGTTGTGCCCGTGAATCAGATCCACTCCCGACTGGCGCGAGAGCACCGGCTCGGCAAGATTATCTCCGGTGATTACGGAAACGTATTGCCGCCCATTCACCGCGTACGTGATGGTACTCACCGATATCGGTCCGCCCAGAATGGAATCCCAGAGCTGCTTTCCGGTGGCGGCGTCGTAAGCGCTGAAGTGCCGGTTGATATCGCCATGGAAGATCAGCCCGCCTGCCGTGGCAAGAATGCCGCCCGTGCCCGGCGACATCCCGGTTGCAAAGCGCGTCATTTCGCCGGTGGAAAGATTGATCTTGGCGATTCCGGCGATGGAATCGGCGGGATGGCCCGGTCGCAGGATTCCGTGGCGCAGGCCGCTGGTTTCGTTGGCGGTCATGTCCAGGCAGTTATCCACGTAGCCGGTATAGAGGGAATTCGTCACCGGATCGTACGCTGTGGGCCAGTAGCTGCGGCCGTTCCAATAGCAGATCACGTGATGATCGCCGGGATGTTTCATCACTACATCCCAGTTGATTTCGGTTTTCCCGGTTTTCGGATCGATATTGGAAATGGCCGTGTTCGGCGTGTCGTAGGGGATCGGCTCGGCCCAAAGGAACGTACCGTCCTTGCGGTCGATCACGAACATGATGCCGCTTTCGCCGACGATTGCGGCGACGTCATGAGTAGACCCGCGCGGAACCGTCGTGTTGTACCACTTCACGGCCTTGGGATCGGGATCGAACTTCGTGGTTACCAGCGTGCGCTCGTGGGTATGATCCGTGTCCCAATCGTCGGCCGGAAGATACTGGTAATACCAGTGGAGTTTCCCGGTGTGCGGATCGAGCGCCAGTGTGCAGTTGCTGTAAAGATCGGCGGGCGCAATGCGCGAAGTGCCGTCGGGATTGCCATTGTGTCGCGCGAGCCGCTCGTAAGGCGCGGGATTCGCGGTGCCCCAGTAGAGCACATCGCGTACGGGATCGAAGGTTCCCGGCAAGCCCCAGGTTGAAACCGTGTCGTGCGTGGTGTCCGCGCCGTTCCAGGAATCGTAGCCGGGGTCGCCTGGCGCGGGAACATTGTAAAAGCGCCACACCTTTTGGCCAGTGTCGGCGTTATCCGCTTCAATGAAACACGAAACGCGCCCATCGGGTCCGCAGGTGCCGCCGGAAATCACGTTCCCATCGACAACGATGGCGCCGGATGTGTTCTGCGTATCGGTCTTGTAGGTTTCCCACTTCACTTTGCCGGTTGCGGCGTCGAGCGCCACGACGTAGCCATCGGGCGCGGTAAAATAGACCATGTCCTTGTAAATGGCGATGGTCTTGGTGCGCTCCACGCGGCCGATGCCCGGATTTTTGTAGTGTCGCACGTACTCCCAAATGATATTTCCATTGGTGGCGTCGATGGCCATCACGTCGCCGCCCGGAACGATGGTGTACATCACGCCGTTGTGCACGATGGGAATGGTTTCGGTGACGCCCTGCGGCAGGCCCAGCGCCCACACCATGCGCAGATTTTTGACGGTCTTCGTATTGATCTGCTTCAGCGGGCTGTAGCGCCACGCGTCGTAAGTCCGGCTGTACATCAGCCAATCATCGGGGCTTGGATGAAGCAGCATGTCGTTGGTGACCGGCTGATAATTCTGCACGGTGCCATGCGGGGGAGGCGGCGGTGCGAACATGCCGGGCGGCCGGCGCGGCGGTGCACTTTGCGCGGGCGCCTGCGCGGCTCCCTGCGCGAAGGCGAACGGCGCCATGGCGCCGGCAAGCAACAGCGTGAAAACACATCGTACCGTCTTATTCATTCGATTCCCCCACCAAGTTACGAAGACTTACGAAGACTAGGACCCATCAATATTGTGACGCGCGGATGTCGGATCGCGTTTCGCGAGCAGCTCCTGGCGACGCGTTTATATCGCATGCCCGCACGGCGATGCAAGGCAAGAAGCTGCCGCACGAGGAAGCACCGATGCTCGGCCCTTGGCCAGCCTTCGGTATGATTCTTGACGCCAAGTTGCGATGCGGCGCATGTTGAACCGGCGCCGCTCGGATATCGCGGAAGTCGGCGCGCTATTTAATCGAGGGAGTCGGGGAGCAGAAGCGGTCGAATGCTTGGGTGAGGTCCTCGGCGATAGCGCGAGGATCGCGACCCTCGATATCGGAGCGCTCCAGCATGAACACGAGCTTGCCGTCGCGCAACAGAGCGATCGATGGCGACGACGGGGCGTAGCCCGTGAAGTAAGCGCGAGCGCGAGCCGTGGCGTCGGCATCCTGACCGGCGAACACCGTGGCCAGGACTTCCGGTCGCACGCGGTGCGAAAGAGCGGCAGCCACGGCGGGTCGTGCGCGTCCTGCGGCGCATCCACAAACGGAATTGACCACGACCAGCACGGATCGCTTCTCGTCCTTCAGCGTGGCGTCCACCTGCTCCGGCGTGCGCATTTCCTGAAAGCCGATGCGGGTGAGTTCTTCTCGCATGGGGGAAATCAATTCCTCTGGAAACATGTCGCTCCTTTCCTAGGTGCCGCCGGGCGTTCGAGCCGCGAACGCGAAAATTGAAATGCGGTGCGCCGCATGCGTTCCACCCGCGGCGAGCCGAATTCAAAATATAGCATGGCCGCTAATGGCCCGCGCGCATGGCAACCGAAAGTGTGCGGGGCCGTTCGCGACGATGCACGCAATAGCCCCGCGCTCAAAAATCGGGCATGAAGCCGTCGCGCCGCATCATCCGGAAGAACATCCTCGCCTTGCGTCGAAGGCGCTCATCAATCGGGCCCTGCGGAAGCACGCCTAGCGCACGCTCAGGACCACTTTGCCGCGGACGTGGTGCGTGGCCACAAGTTCCTGCGCGGTGCGCGCATCCTTGAGCGGAAACACTTTCTCAATCGCCGGCTTCACTTTGCCGGAATCGACGAGTCGCGCGATTTCGTTCAGCTCATCGACATTGGGCTGAACGAAAACGTGCGCGGCGCGGACTCCGTGCGCGGCGGCTTTTTCCGGATTGGGCGGCTGTAAGATTGAGACGTACGCGCCGCCTTTTTTGATCACTTGCCAGGAGCGGTCCTGTGTCTCGCCAGTGATGGTGTCGAGGACCACGTCAACGTCGTGCGCGACGTCCTCGAATTTCGTGGTGTTGTAGTCGATCACCTGATCGGCACCAAGTGAGCGTAGAAACTCATGATTGCGCTGCGATGCCGTGCCGATCACGCGCGCGCCTTTGGCCTTCGCGAATTGCACGCCAAGATGGCCAACGCCCCCGGCGGCGCCGTGGATCAGGACGGTTTGTCCGGCGGAAACCTTCCCTGCATCGAAGAGCGCTTGCCAGGCGGTGAGACCAGTGAGCGGAATGGCGGCCGCGTGCGTATGATCGAGAGATTTGGGCTTGAGCGCTACTTCGGACTCGCGAACGGCGATGTATTCGGCGTAAGCGCCGTCGCGCGCGAGATCGGGCCGGGAATAAACTTCATCGCCCGGCTTGAGGCGCGAGGTTCCCGCGCCGACGGATTCGACGACGCCGGAGACGTCCCAGCCGAGAATCAAGGGCAGGTTGTACTTCATTCGATCTTTGAAATAACCCTGCCGAATGGCGACATCGACGGGATTGACGCTGGTGGCGTGGACGCGGATAAGAACTTCGCCGCTGGCGGGCGCGGGGCGCGGCGCGTCCTCGTATTTGAGAACTTCAGGTCCGCCATATTCGTGGATGCGAACAGCCTTCATCGTGGTCATGAGCGACTCCTTGAGATTGAGCCAGAGAAATCAGGTTACAAGGCCAGCCGCGGCGGTTCAAGAGTCGCTCTGCGATCGGCCGCACCGCCTCGTGCGACGCTTGCTTGGGGCGCGCAAGTGATTTTCTCCGGAAAGACCGCAGAAGTCGTTCCGCGCGGCAGCCGGCCAATGTTGTTCCGTCGGCCCTCAGCGAGTCGTTGGGGCCGCGGAGGCCGCCGTGGACGACTTTTGCTTCGAGGCAGCAAGCGAATCGAGGCTCCAGGGCCCGGCGCCAAATTGCGTAATCAGGAAGGCGGCGCCCAGCATCGAGAGATTTTTCAAAAAGTTGACCTCGTGGACTTCGTGCATCTGCGGGTCTGTTACAGCCCAAAAGTTGTGCATCATCGGGGTCACTGGAATCAGAAAGACGATGATAAGCAGGGCGCCGAGCTTGGCCTTGTAGCCGAACAGGATCGAGAGGCCGCCCAGCAGGATCATCACCCCGGCGATCGGCACGGCGATTTTCGCGAAAGGAACGTGCGCCGCCACCGCGTAGCCCACGTCGTGCCCATTGAAGTGGCCGATACTGGAAAGCAGGAAAACGGCTGAAAATAGGACACGTCCCAAAAGCACGACCGGGCCTGTGGGCCTTGCGCTAGCTTCCCCAGCCATGGAATCCCTCCCGTGCCGGAATGCGGCCGCGGATTGGCCGCGGCACAAGTTTCGGCGAAGTGGTACCACCGGTGCGAGCCGCGAGTCAAGCGAGTCTCGGGCGCAACGAAAATCGATGGCTGCGGAAATTTGGGGTGGTTGCGCGCCGCAAAATAGGGATCCTTTGGAGTGCATACAATCTGCCGGAGCGGGCCTTCGGTGATTCCGGCGAACGCCAGAGGAATTGATTGAATCGGCAAGGCTCCCGTGCTAACGTCCCGGCGCGGGACAGCGGAATGCTGTTCGCTGGGACCCTGTAAGGGGCCGGCGGCAATCCCGTTCGCCGGATGCAGGACCAGCGGAGCCTCCAACCCCGGCGCGCACGCCCTGCACGCTTGGGGCCCGGATGCAACGGGAGGACACGACGATGTTTGAATCACCGGAAGAGCAGGTACCGGATAACAAGGTAGGACTGTGGATTGGCGTGGCGATCGTGGTGGTTATCGCGGTCGGGTTGTTTTATTACGTAAGCCGGAAGCCGAGCAACGCCAGCAGCGCGGCTTCCACGCCGGCGGCCAGTACCGCGGCGGTAAACGGCACGGCGCCGGGTGCCGATCCGACGCGGGATTTGCGCGTGATCAGCGTGCAGATGCAGAAGGATTACACCGGCACGACGGCGCAGTGGCTCGTCGATATCAGGAACGACTCGCAGACCTACACATACAGCAACATCGGGTACGAGACCACGTACCTCGGCGCCAATGGCAACGTGCTCCTCGTCAACCACGGAAAGATCAATGTGACTCTCGGGCCGGGCGAGGATCAGAACACCCAGTTTCGCGATGCGCTCTATCCGGACGGCACTTCGATTTACAGGATCAAGCTGACCGGCGCGAATTCATCGGAGTAAGGCGGTTCGGACGGCCGGGTTGCGGCGCAGTTCGCGTGGCGTCGCGAAGTGCGTGGTCGCCCGGCAGTTACTGGCTTGCTGCCGGCGTGGACGGGGTGGGCTTGAGCACCAAAACCACCAGCCGGCCATCGGAGTGAAAGCTGCCGCCCGTGGCGGTCTTCGCCTCGGTAAGCGGATGGCTCGGCGTCACATGGTCTCGAGCGATCACCAGGCCGGTCCCAGAAAGAGTCTCGCTTACGAATTCGCGCTCGCCGTCGATTGCCGGATCGATCTTGTGCGTGATGCCGTTATTGCGCTGGTCGCGCTCGAAGCCGATATCGTGCGTGGCGGCGACGCACCAGAGCGGCCGGCCTCCTACTTCGTAGGGCGATTTCCAAACGCGCAGGTGATTGCGTGACATCACCACTTTCACCGGCTCGGCATGCGCGAAGCCGTAGTCCTGCGGCCGGTTGAACAAATAGAGCGTGCTCATCGGCATGGTTAGGTAATCTTTCTTCTCCAGCGTATTCAGCAGGCCGGTGAGCATCGTATCCTGCACGGAACGATCCACCTGCACCCAGCCCGCGCTCGTGAACGCCTGCACTACTTCCTCCTGCGTGCCCACGATCAGTACGTTGACCATGTCTCCGGGGTTCCCCTGCGGATCGGTGACGCGCCGCGGAATTTCATCGAGCAGCTTTGGTGTGATCCCAGGGATCGGCGCATCGGTTGGACCGCCGGCGACCGCGCCTGCGGCAGTGCTCAGCCCCGGATCGACCACTTCGATCGAGACGTGGAAACTCCCTTTTGCCGCGGCTGCATCATTGCCGCTCTGGTTGATTCCGAGAAACAAGCGGCCGGCTACCGGAGCCTGATATTGCTTAGACGCGCCCAGCAAAAATGCCTGCGCCGCGTCGCCCGAGCCGAGCCGGCCGATTAGAGCGCCGTGGCCCGCGTCGGGAACAGGGTATTGGTGGATCAGATCGGCCCAGCCGCGCGCGAGGCCGTCGGGGCCAAACGTGCGCGGCTTCGATTTGGACGAATTGCCGGCTGGATAGGTGATCGATCCGGTCGCGGCGATGCGGAGCTTTTCTCCGGCTCGCAGGTCAAGCCCGGTATCGATCCACTGCGTCGAAGCGGCCACATCGAGTTCGTGTACTTTGCCGGGCGTCGCGGCCGATTCGGCGGCAGATTGCCCGTTCCCTGGCGGCGTAACAGCAGGTGTGGCCTGCGTCGTGGATGGCGCGCTAGCAGCGGCGGCTTGGGCGGAGGCACGCCCGGCATAGAATGTTGCCAGAACAAGGGCGAAGATCAGGATCCGAAAGTCGCTAAGCGGCGAAGCGGCGTTTTTCATGGCGCACCGGGAAGGTGAGTTGATTCAAAAATGATAGCTGCCTCGGCGCGCGGACGCAATGGAACGTCGTGTGGACGCTCCGGGGGGCGTTATGCGGTAGCGTGATTCAGTAGTAGAATCCCGGCCATTCGAGAGGAAGCTTTTTTCAACCACTGCTTTGGAGGTCGCCGCGGATGGATGTCCTCTGGCCCGCACTGGGCATCACCGTAATCGTTCTGTTCGTGTTTTTTGTGCTGGCCCAGCACTGGACGCACCTCTTGCGACAGCAATCGCGCGCCATTCGGCAGCTTTCGCAGCGAGTGCAGAATCTTGAGGACATGGCCGATCCAGAATTGCGCCGGCGTCTGGGCGATGCCGCGCCGGTGCCGCTCGAACAGGTGTTCACCTTTTCGATGCGGCTCGGCGAGCGATTCTGGAGCGACGCCGTGCGCGCCAGCAAGGATGACCGCGACTACGTTCACGACTACGGGAGCTTTCTCGCGTCGGTGAAACTGGAGCGCTGGCGCAGCCACACGGTGGCGACCATCTCCGAAATTCTTCCGGCGCGAAAATCCGCCGGACTCCACACTCGCACCGTCGATTATTATCCGAATGCGGGGGGCAACGACGCGCAGTTGCTCTGGGAATTGGCGCTCGCGCGCCCAGCCGCCGGATTGCGCCCGCCCGCGCTAGAACTGCTGCTTCGCGCCGAAGCGCTCGAACTGCGAGCCTCGCAAATTCCCGCAGCCGGCGAAGCGAATGACAACGGGCGTGCCGACCGCGAGTCGGCCGCGCAATCGACGGTTCTGCTCCATCTGCCGCTCGATCCCGCGCAGCTTGAACCGTTTCGCGCGGACGCCCCCGAATCGTCGCCCGAAGAAAATTACGCCGGCATTGGACGCCGCAACGGCGGCAAACAGCAGCGCCTCACCAGCGCCGGCTATTGGCACGCGTTCTATTCAGGATCGGACGAATCGCTCGGCATCGATTGGGAGCTTCGGCTGCGCGACCTGAGCAAGAAAGCGGAATGGGAACGCTGGCACATTTGGGAATCGGGCGCGATTCCCGTCGGCAAAGAGTAGGATTTTTCGTCCGCCCTTACCGCGCGTGAGGACGCACAGGCAAACCCGCCCAGGCGTTCAGCAATCCCAGCATTTCGCGCGTAACCGAAAGCGCGTCCCGCGTGTTCCGCCACCAATGATTCGCGTCATAGGGAGCTTCGTACGCCGGCCGAACGATGGCCCGCAACTTTCGCGGCGCGAGCTTGCGCCACAGCACGCGGACGCGGCGCGTATGCGGCGGGGAAGTGACGATAATCGCGGTGGACATGCGATCGCGATTCATCTCGCGCGTGATCTCGTCGATTTCCTGTTCCGTATCAACGACTGTCCCCGGCAGAATGCGAATATCCGCGGCGGGCGCGCCTTCCTGGAGCAGCACTTCGCGGCTGTACTCGTCCTCGCCCTTGAATGGGATGCCCATCGCTGTGAGGTCCTGGGCGGGATCGGCCGCGTGGGTAATCCACACCTCGTGCGCGTATCCCATGCGGAATAGCCGGGCGGCTTCTTCGGCGCGCCACGGCATTCCGCCGCTGAGCACCACGATGACATCCGCCGGACGCAACGCATCCTGGCACACGAGCCATCGTCCCGCGCTCCGAAACGCAAAGATTCCCGCGGCGATCAGCGCGGCCACCAAGGCCCCGATCGCGATTCGGAAAATGTTTCGACGGGACATGCTGCGCTCACGCGCGCGGGCGGGACGCAAGACCGCTCATCAGCAGGCCGCGTATGCCGAGCAGTGCGAGACGCGGCTGACGCAGGCAAACGCGCCAAAGCAATTTCCACGCCTCGTCGCGCGAATATTCAGCGAGCGACTGCTTCGCGCCGTCATTGAGCAAATCCACGAGTCGGCTGTAGTCCGCCTGCCCGAACCGGTGCAACGAGCGCCGCAGCAATAGATGCAAGTCCAGTTCGCGGCGCAAATTTTCCAGCTCCGTGCTTTTTCCGCCGTTCAGAATCGCTTGTGCCACGCCGAGCGCGCCGCGAAATCCGGTGACCGTTCCACCCACGGTCGAGACCTTTACCTGCGCCGCCGCGTCGCCGACCAAATACACCGAGCCTGGCCCCACCCGCCGGCGAATCGGAATCCAGCTCGTATACACCGGCACGCGCGCCCCCTGATACGCCATCGGCTCGAAGCCGCGCTTCTCCATGAATTGCTCCAGGCGCTGCCGCGTTTGCGGACCGTTTTCCCCGATCACGCCGAGCGCGCCGCGTTCGCTCGATTCCGGAATGAGCCAGTAAAAATAGGGAGTGTCCTGCGGTATGAACCACACGCGCACGGTATCGGCGGCCATGTCTTTCGGCAGCGGCACGATGGCCTGCATCAGCGGCGCGGTTTCCAGCGGCGCCCATCCCGCGGCGCGCGCCACGCGGCTGGTCGCGCCGTCGCCGCCAATCACCGTGTCCGCGCGAACTTCCTCGCGAACTCCACCCGCACTGCGTTCGACCTCCACCACCAGCCCGCTCCCGTTCGCGCGCAGCGCCTGAAAACGCCGGCCCAGCTCGATCCTCGCTCCTGCCTCCCGCGCGCATTCCGCCAGAGTCTGGATCAGGACGCGTCGTTCCACGATCAGATCCGGATTTTTCAAGGCAACCGTGGCGCTGCGGCCATCGGTGAAAAGCTCGAAGCGCCGGATTTCGTTCACTACGCTGCGCTCCGCCGCCGCGCCAAGCATCTCGCGCAGCCGGTGCGTCACGATCAGCGTCCTCGCGGCCGGCTCGAGCGAGTCCAGCCCTTCCAGTACCTGCACGCTCGCGCCGCCGCGCGCCAAAAGCGCCGCTGCATATAAACCCGCAGCGGACCCGCCGACGACCGCAATGTCTCCCGGATTCCGGCGCGGCGCTACGCCGGAATCGCCAGTGTGACCGTCCTTCTCGTGCGTCATCTCGTTAGGATTTCGTCCTTCAGCGGGACATCACGGCAGGGACGACCACAGCTTGCCGCGCATGCCCAAATAATGCATTCAGGAATCCTGCTGGGATTGTCCCGGTCGCCACCGGAAACCTGCCGCTGTGTGGCGCGATATCGCTGCACCCCTGGCGTGGCTGCCAGTATAGCGTACGAGTTTGCCCGCGCCAATCCCGCTGCCTTGAAAGCCGCCGGCGCCACAGGCAATCAGCGCAAGCCGGAATTGCCGCGAACGGGTCGAGGTATTAAAATGCGGCCGCTGCTCCCCGCGGGAAAGCGGCAGGAGGCCGGAAATGTCGAAGTTCGTGATCGCGCCGCACATGCGCCTGCATGAATGGGTTGCTGAAGAGAAGGGGTACTTCGCCGCCGAAGGGTTGGAGTACGAATTTCACGAGGCGCTGCCTTCGGCCGAAGGCAAGAATCACAATTTGGGCGATAAAGTCGGCGCGTACCAGACGTTTGAAAAAGGACGCGGCTCCGACATTGGCTGCGCCTGTCACTGGACCGTGAACGTTTCCGCCTCCGCCGGGCACGGCAAGCTCTACGCCGATGCATATTCCGTCTCGCCCGCCGGAATTTTTGTGCCGCCCGAATCCGAAATTCGCGCCCCGGAGCAGCTTGCCGGCGTGCCGATTTCGGTCGGCTATCAATCCGGCAGCCACTATTCCACGATTCAGGCGCTCGAGCAGTACATGAATCGCGACCAAATCAAGCTTTCGTTCGCCGGCGGCATGCTCTTCAGCCGCATGGAGCTGTTGATCGACCGCAAAGTGCCGGCCGCTTCGCTTTTTAGCGGGCCGTACTACTTCGCCGAGCAGCTTGGCTTCCGCAAAGTGATCGATACCACGTTTATGATGGCCACGCTGATCCAGCGCGATCCCGATATGGAAGACGTCCGGAAATATTTCCGCGCCTTGCGCAAGGCCCAGCGCGATATCGACCTTCGCCCCGATTTGTACACGCATTACTACAAGAAGGAGTTCCCGCTGCGCTTTCACAATCTGATGGATACGCGTCGCTGGGGCCCGGGCGAGCGCATCGTCTTTGAGCCGTACACCAAGGAAGCCTTCGAGGAATCGTTCCACTGGATCGCGGAGCACGCAATTTTCCCCGAAGGCACGATGGGCGCCGGCAGATACGAGGACGCGTGCGTGTCGCTCGCCGCTAAGTAGCAATTCTTGACGCGCGCTTAAAAGCGAACCGCATCGAGCCGTCACGTCGTGCTGGCCTTCCTTCAGATCGCGTCGTAACCGCGATTCTTCCATCGCTGGCCAGACGCATCTAAATCCAATGGGTTGGCGGGCGGCAGATTTTTGATTTTCGGCTGCCATTCCAGCCCCGGCCGTCTTCGCTGCCAATTTCCGAGCAACCGAAAGGATTGAAATGGCGCGTGTATTGCGGTTGGCGGGCGTTGTTGCCGTAGTGCTCTTGCTGCTCACGATTCTTTCAGCGCGAATTCCCGTGGACGCGAATGCCGCGCCCGCACAGCAGCAAGCGGCCGCACAAGGCTCGCAGTCTTCGACCGCTGCCAAGCCAAATGGCAATTCGAAGCAGAAGAAAACAGAGAAAAAGCTGCCTCCGGCGCCGCCGTCGAGCTCGTCTGAAATGCGGCAGACGAATCGAATGCTGTGGATCGTTCCGAACTTCGCCGCGGTCAGCCCCGGCGTCAGGTTCACTCCCATGACGCCCAGGCAAAAGTTCTGGATGGCGACGGAAGACAGCTTCGATTACTCATCGTTCGTCTGGACGGGCGTGCTCGCCGCGCAGAGTTACGCGCTCGATCAGTATCCGGAGCTCGGGACTGGCCGTGTCGCCTATGGCCGCTATTATTGGCGCGGCCTGCTCGATGGCGTATCGAACTCCTACTTCAGCGAAGCGATCGTGCCTGTGCTTACGCATGAGGATGCGCGCTACTTCACCTTGGGCCGCGGCGGGTTTTTCAAGCGCCTCGGTTACGCGCTCACGCGCGTCGCGGTGACCTACAACGATTCGGGCCGCAATACCTTTAACATTTCAGAAGTCGGCGGCGACTTCGCCTCCTCTGCGTTATCAACCGCGTACTATCCTCCACAGGAGCGCGGCATCGTGAAAATCTCCGAAGGCTGGGGCACGCAGCTCGAATCCGCCGCGCTCAACAACATTGCCAAGGAGTTCTGGCCTGACATTCGCAAACACGTCTTTCATCAACACTAATTGACTGGCGAGCCGCGCTGCCGTAGCCGAGCTCTGCGAAAATCGGGATGCGTACTAGCAGCCTAATCGCGATATGCTACGGCTAGCGGGCGATGCCACTCATACCGGGAATTGAACGCGAACAACTCGATGCGGATGTGCTGATCGTCGGCGCGGGTCCTGGCGGTCTTGCTTGCGCGCTGCACCTGGCCAACCTGATCGAAAAGCATACGCAGGCAAAGAAATCCCCGGCGCTCTCGGCCGAAAACATATACGTGCTTGAAAAAGCGCGCGAAATCGGCGCGCATCAGCTTTCCGGCGCGATCATGGACCCGTGCGCGTTGCGCGAGCTGGTGCCCGATTTCGAGAAAAGCGCGCCGCTTGATACGCCTGTCACCGGCGATGCCGCTTACTACTTCACAGAAAACCGCTCGTTCAAGCTGCCGATCACCCCGCCGCCGCTGCGCAATCACGGCAATTACGTCGTGTCGGTCAGCAAGCTGGTGAAATGGCTCGGCGGGCTCGTGGAGCAGAAGGGAATCAACGTATTCACGCAGTTTGCCGGGCAGGAGCTGATTTTCGAAAAGAATGGCATTGCGGGCGTGATCACCGGCGATAAGGGCGTAAATAAGAATGGCAAGCCCAAATCGAATTTCACTCCGGGTTACGAACTGCGGTCGAAGATCACCGTGCTGGCGGAAGGGCCGCGCGGCTCGCTAACAAAGCAGCTCGTCGAACGGCTCGGGCTCGACGGGCGGAATCCGCAAATTTACGGACTTGGAATCAAGGAGCTGTGGGAAGTTCCGGCGGGGCGCATCGCTACAGGGTACGTGGCGCACACGCTCGGCTGGCCGCTTACATCGGACATTTATGGCGGCGGCTGGGTTTATGGCATGCGCGACAATCGCGTGTCGCTCGGCCTGGTCGTCGCCCTCGAATACGGCGATTCGCTGTTCGATCCGCACGAGGCATTTCAGAAATTCAAGACGCATCCGTTCGTGCGGCGCATTCTCGAAGGTGGCAAGCTGGTGCGTTATGGCGCAAAAACTCTTCCCTACGGCGGCTGGTATTCAGCGCCGCGGAATTACGTCGATGGCGGGCTAATCATCGGCGATTCGGCCAGCTTTCTGAATTCGCAGCGGCTCAAGGGCATTCACACGGCCATCAAGAGCGGCATGCTCGCCGCGGAGACCATTTATGAGGCGCTTTGCGCCGGAGATGCGTCGGCAACGAAGCTCTCCTCCTATGCGGCAAAAATCGATCAGAGCTGGCTGAAGAAGGAGTTGTGGACGGTCCGCAATTTCCATCAAGGATTTCATGGCGGATTGTGGCAGGGCCTGATGCACGCGGGATTTCAGTTTGTCACCGGCGGGCGCGGCCTGATCGATCCGATGCTCAGCGAGCCGGGACACAAGCGCTACCGCAAGCTGAATCGCGAACGCACGCTGGTCGATCAATCCACTCGCTTCAAAGGCGACGGCAAACTCACCTTCGACCGCCTTACTGACGTCTATCACTCCGGCACGCGGCACGAGGAAGATCAGCCGTGCCATCTGGTGGTCACCGAACCAAGCATTTGTGGCAATCGGTGCGTCCGCGAATACGGCAATCCCTGCCAGTATTTTTGCCCTGCCGCGGTGTACGAGATGGTGATGGAGCAGGGCGAGCCCAGGCTGAAGATCAACGCCGCGAATTGCGTTCACTGCAAGACGTGCGACATCGCCGACCCGTATCAAGTGATCAATTGGATTTCTCCCGAAGGCGGCGGAGGCCCGAATTACGAAGGCATGTGAAATCGCGCGTTGCTCCGCGCGATCAGTTCGCTGGTCCGGCCGCTTCTACCTCTCCGACGAATAGCCGCTTGAGTGCGGCCCAAAAGCCATGCTTCTTCTTGCGTGGCCGTGCGGCGGTGTTCGAGCCAGCGGTCTTCGGGGCCTCGCGTTCCTCGCCCAGCGCGTGGCGCATCGCTTCGGCGAAATCCGGAGCTAGCACTTCGCCGTCGAATTCCCAATCCGGCGCCTCGCGGGCTTCCCGAACCAGAAGCATCATTTCGGGTTCCTCTTCGTTTGGAGCCGGAGGGGCCGCAGCCATAAACGCGAGCGCGGGTGTGATGTCCGCTTGGACCGCTTCGTCAATGTTGGGCGCTTCTCCCGCGTCTTCAATTTCCGGCTTCGCAACCGGGTGCTCATCATTGGGATTCACCGGAATCACGAAAACCGCGCCGGGCGTCGTTTTGCCTTGCTCGGCGGGCGCTTGCGGCCCGGCCCATGAGGCTTGCGGCTCCTGCGGCCGGGCAATTGCCACCGCGGGCGATCGAGCCGCTCGCGCGAATTCCGGAATTGTGGCGGGCGCCGTGGGAGGCGTGTGCTTCGGCATGGGTGTGCAGTCGCAACTTCCCGGTTTGCTCGCCACGGGCGCCAGCGTCCCGCCGTTCAGGAAGAATTCCCCCGCCTGCGGAACAATCAGCCTTTCGCCCGTGAACTGATGCTCGATCTGAATCGCGCCGCTCGTTGCCAGTACGCACATCGTGTCGTTCATATCCAGCCCAATCGTCACGTCGCGCGATCCGCCGTTGATATCGATAGGCGTGGCGATGATCGTCGGCGAAAAAATTTTCAGTGAGGTGCTGGCCGGAATCTGCGCGTGTATCCGCCCGAAATTCAGCGCGACCGTGAGATCCTTTCCCGACGCAAGCATCGTGAACTTTGCCGGGCCGCAGATATCCAGTTCCCCTCCGCCATCGAGCGTCAGCCGCGCCTTGCCGGAATGTACGGTCACCACGCTTCCGTTCGAGACGTAAATGCTCGCCGGCGTATCCGCCGTGGCCATGCTCGCGGGCATGCCGCTCTCGACGGTCACGTCCGCCCCCTCGATGCGCCCGATCGGCTGCGTGGGCAAATTCTGCGCGTGCGTGGCCGGTGCAGCCGCGCATGCCAGCGCCGCGGCGAGGCAAAGCGCCAGCGCCGCTCGCCAAGTGCTTGCCGCGATGCGCTCGCGCCCATTATGAAAGTCGTCTGGCATCGAGACCGCTATACTATAACGCAGTGAACGCCCCTTCTAAATTCGGCGCGCATGCGGACGCGCAATTCTCTCGGTCAGGCGTCGCCATGCCCAAAATGTCGCGCTGGCGACAAATGCAGGTGCCCATCGTGGCTTGGGCGGTGTACTGGCTGCTTCGCGCCATCGGGCCGACGCTGCGCGTGGAAATCGTCGGCGTCCACAATGCCGCCCAATTTCGCGACTCCGGCGAACCCGCCATCGGCGCGTTTTGGCATCGTTGCATTTTCCCCGCGGCTTGGATCTGGAAAAATCGCGGCATCGTGGTGCTCAACACCGTCAATTTCGATGGTCAGTGGACGCGCCGCGTCATTGAGCGCCTCGGCTTTGGCACAGCGCAGGGAAGTTCCAATCGCGGCGCGATTGAAGGGCTTTCCGCGCTCGCCAAGCACCTGGAAGAGGGCCGCCACGTCGCTCTTACAATCGATGGCCCGCGCGGCCCGCGTTTCGTCGCCAAGCCCGGCGCGGTAATCCTCGCCCGCCGCACCGGACGGCCCATCTCCATTTTCCACATCGCGGTGAAATGGGGCCGCACCTTCAAAAAGTCCTGGGATCATTTCCGCCTGCCGTATCCGTTTTCGCGCGTGGTGATGTTCGTCGCGCCTCCGATCCGCGTCCCCGCCGATGCGGATAGCGAAACCATGAGATCGAAGCAGGCCGAAGTGCAGGCCGCGCTCGAACACGTGCGCGACGTCGCCGAATCCTGGTTTGCCAAAACCGAAAGCGAGCGTGACGCCATTCGCGACGAATGGCGCGAGCGCCCCTCGCCGGAGGTCTCCTCTCCGGCTATCCCAAGTGCAACGAACTGCGTGGAAGATTCCGGCGCCCCGCGCTGATCCTTTCGTCCCGCCCGGCGTTTGGCCGTTTTCCACGACTCGATAATGCCTGCCTGGACCAAATCGGCCTAAAACCGCTCCCAATGCCGCGAATCCACCGGCCTATCCGCGCGCCAAAAAGGTGTTAGCGGATTCGCAACGGTGCCTTCGCCGTGTTGAAAGCCCCATACCCCTATGCTAGATTGAATTTTCGGCGCAAAAACGCGAATGCCAAACGAAAAAATTAGCGCGGCCGATCGGCCGAACGTATCGCGTGTGGAAGTGTACTGGCACACGGTGAAGTACCGCACCGTGCTGCTGTACGTTGTCGTCATCGCCGCCATCGTGGTTTCGCTCACCTATTTGATCTTTCCCGAAGTTTCTGCCCGGATCATGCAGGCCATCAGCAGTGCAGGCACGGTTTCTCCCGCCGGCGTCGCCACTCAGCCCTTTGGAAAACAAGCGCGCTTCGTCAATCTCGACGGCAAGGTGCAGGTGAAAAAAGCCAATTCCGTGCAATGGGTCAACGCTGACTATCAAATCACCCTCGATAAGGGCGACTTGATTCAGACCGGCCCCGAAGGCGTCGCGCGCATCGTCTTCGCCGACGGCACCACCTACACCGTCAAGGGCAATACCCTCGTTACCGTCGAGGAAAACATCGTCAATCAGAATCGCGCCACGCAAGTCGGCGTCCACATCACCTCCGGCCAGGTCGATCTCTTGACCGGAAACTGGGCCGTCGCCGGCTCCAAGGCGCAAGTCTCGTTTGAAAATGCCGTGGCCTCGGTCAACGCCAATAGCCGCGCCGCCGTGGTCAGCGATCCGGAACACAACCAGCAGCAGATTACCATTGATTCCGGCAGCGCCGTGCTCGATCGCGGCGATCAGCACGTCGATATCGGCCAGTATGAGCGCGCCACATTCCCGGCCCGGGGCGGCGGCGAAATCGTCACCTCGCAGGTGCTGGCGCCACCCGTACTCGTTCAGCCGCTCGATCTCGCGCCGATCATCGTGGCCGATCCCAAGCACGCTTCCGTTCATTTCGAATGGAAGCCCTCGCCAACCGCCAAAACCTACGAATTCCAGGTCGGCACCACCACCATGTTCAAGCACGTGCTGATCGATCAAAAGACCGATCAGACCTATGTTGATGCCAGCGGCCTCCAGCCCGGCAACTATTTCTGGCGTGTGCGCGCGATTGACGACAAAGGCAATCTCAGCGATCCCAGCGATTCCTATAAATTTATTCTCGCGGTTCAGGGCAAGGAGCAGCAGATGCTCCTCGATGTCGATCCCCCTGAACTTCAAGGCAACGTAGTGGAAGTAACCGGTCGCACCGAGCCCGGCGCCGCGCTGATCATTAATGGCGAGCAGGTGGCTGATATTCAGCCCGACGGACGTTTCCGGTTTTTTACCCAGCCGATGACGCGCGGCAGCCATACAATCGTGATTACCGGGCAAAACCGGCGGGGTGGAACGAACATTAAGCGCGTCGACGTCGTGATTCCGTAGCCCCGCCAAAATTCCGAGGCGTGCGCGCCGTCCCAGCGGCGCTTGGGCATCCTGAGGGGGAAGCACTAAGTGAATAAAAACGGCTACAACATGCGGTCGGTCTTCAGCCTCTTTTCATCCGACCTGGCCATCGACCTGGGAACCGCCAACACGCTCGTCTTTGCCAAGACCAAAGGCATCGTTGTCAACGAGCCCTCCATCGTCGCCATCAACAAAAACAGCGGCGAGGTGGTCGCGGTTGGCCGCGAGGCCAAGGAAATGCTCGGCCGCACTCCCGGCAACGTGGTGGCCATCAAGCCGATGAAGGATGGCGTCATCGCCGATTTCAAGGTGACCGAAAAGATGCTCACCTACTTCATCCAGAAGGCCCACAATCGCCGCGTCCTCGTTCATCCGCGCATCGTCATCGGCGTGCCCAGCGAAATCACACCGGTGGAAAAGCGCGCCGTGCAGGACTCCGCCTATCGCGCCCGCGCCAGCGAAGTCTATCTCGTCGAACAGGCCATGGCCGCGGCCATTGGCGCCGGCCTGCCCATCGAAGAGCCTTCCGGCAACATGGTCGTCGATATTGGCGGCGGCACCACAGATATCGCCGTCATTTCCATGAGCGGCATCGTCTATTCGCGTTCCGTGCGCGTGGCTGGCAATGAAATGGACGAATCCGTGATGCACTACCTCAAGCGCAAATATAATCTTCTCGTTGGCGAACGCACCGCCGAGCAAATTAAAATGGAAATCGGCTCCGCCTATCCGCTCGAAAAGCCGCTCACCCTCGAAGTCAAAGGACGCAACCTCATCGAAGGCGTCCCGCGCACCGTCACCATCGACGACAGCGAAATCCGCGAGGCGCTCTCGGAAAACATCTCAACGATCGTCAACGCCATTCGCGTCGCTTTGGAACGCACCCCGCCGGAGCTTTCCGCCGATATCAGCGATCGCGGCATCGTGCTGACCGGCGGCGGCGCGCTGATCAAAAATCTTGATAAACGCATCCGGGAGGAAACCGGCCTCCCGGTTTCCATCGCGGACGACCCGCTCGCGTCCGTGGTGCTCGGCACCGGCAAAATGCTCAGCGATTTCCGCTTGTTGCGCCTGGTTTCGATTGATTAGTTGCAGGTCGGTAGCGTGGGAATGTCGTTGAATCCGCAATTTCAATCTTCGGTTGCGCCGCGCGGCGCCGCGAGTTTGCGCCATGCCTGAGGTTCTTTCGCGCCACCGTCCGCTGGCTCTGTTGGCCGCGCTGGTTGTCGGCCAGGTGCTGCTCCTCGCCTTCCAGATCAAGCGCAATAGCAACGTGCGCCTCATCCGTTATTGGGCTGCGGAAATCGTCACGCCCGGCGAAAAGGGCGCCAGTTGGACCTTTGGGGGCATCGGCCGGCTCTGGAGCAGCTACATCGGGTTGCATCGCACCTACGCCGAAAATCAGCGGCTGCGCCAGGAAGTCGGCCAGTTGGAGCTTCGCAATCAGGAACTCGAAAGCCAGGCCGCCGAAGCCCAGCGCCTCCGCGCGCTTCTTGATTTCCGCGACGCTCACCGTGAAGCGCCCATGATCGCCGCGCAGGTAATCGGCGGCAGCGCCGATCCTTCCACGCACACTCTTTTCATCAACCGCGGCGCGCGCAGCGGCATTCGCCGCAACCAGGCCGTCATTACGCCGAATGGCATCGTCGGGAAAATTGTCGAAGTCTCTCCCGCTTCCTCGCAGGTTCTGCTGATCAACGATCGCGATAGCGGCGTCGGCGCGCTCTTTGCCGATACGCGCGCGCAGGGCATCATCAAAGGCACCGGCGATCCCGATCCCGTCATGGCCTACGTCGTCAACGAAGAAAAGGTTCATCCCGGCGAAGTGATTCTCACTTCCGGCGAGGACCGCATTTTCCCCAAGGGCCTGCTCATTGGCACCGTCGCCAGCGTTAAGCCCGGTTACCCGTTCCAGGCAATTCAGGTGCAGACCGCCGCGCGCCTTGATCGCCTCGAGGACGTGTTCGTGCTTCTCTCCGAACATGAGTTGACGCCGAAGGCGGATGGCGGATCAGGCGACGTGGCTATGGGGCTGCCTCCCATGCCCGCAACGGCGCCAATCCCCTTCAGCGCTCCTGCAACTTCCGCCACCGCTTCGCCGGAGAAATCTGCGCCGGCCGCACAGACATCTTCCGCCGCGTCTGCGAAAGCGGTACCCTCTTCCGCGGCGGCCGCGAAGCCACCCGCATCCGTGCCGTCCGTTGGGAAGCGCCCGTAATGTCCTACGCCTTCAATTCCGGCATTCAGTCTGACGCCAACGTCGAAGTCCACAAATACTATGGCGGCGTGGTTACCGTCGTGGCGCTGCTCGCCATCATTATTCAGGCGTTTCTTCACCGCTACGGTCGCTGGGCCGAATTCGCCGATCTGCCGCTCCTGGTGACCATCTACTTCGGGGTCAGCAAGCGCAATCCTGTTTCCGGCATGATGCTCGGCGCCCTCATCGGCATCGCCCAAGACGCGCTCAGCCACGATAATCCCATCGGTCTTTACGGCATCGCCAAAACCATCGTCGGCTATGTGGCATCCTCCGTCGGTGCCCGCATCGATACCGAACATCCCGTCAGCCGCTTCGCGCTGGTTTTCCTCCTCTATCATCTCCACCAATTTGTGTACGCCGGCACCGAGCGCGTCCTCCTCAATCGCCCCACGCCGTTCTTCTCGCTTCACCTGTTCGTCGTTTCGCTCGTCAGCGCCGCGATCGCCGTCGTCCTCTTCTCGTTTCTCGACCGCCTCCGCCGCCAGTCGTGACCGCGTTACCAGCTTCCTGGCGGTCAACGCTGCGAACCGCCCCATCGGCCCGGGGAAATTGACGTTCAGCGGAGTTTACTCCGAGCGCAGCCGAGGAAATTTCGAGAACCACCTGATGCAGACCTGTCTTGGCGCCCCGGACGGGCTGCGGGGCAGGATGGCGCAACGTTGAATTCTGACAGCGGGAGAAACGACGCGACAAGTTATCGGTAGGGGCACAGCATGCTGCGCCCGCTCGCGTTGAATGTGCGCGAATTCCAAAACGAATCCCGAATCTGCGGGTGGTCCAGCGATAAGGGCGGCTTTTTATTTAGCCCGAAAACGTAAAACACGTAGGTTGCCGCGCGTTGGATAGCTGAGCGTTGATCGAATGGACATTCGCCGCTTGCGAGCGGCTCGCCGCGAGTGGTAGCGTAGCAATTCGAGTTCATTCGAACTTTTTCGGAACCAGCAGTCGCAGCATGGCCGTGGATTGGGCTGGCTGGGTGCGGTCTCGCGGGAGCAGGAGTTTCGTTGTCTTCGTGGAATGTGAACGATCAGAGGATTCCCCAGGGTCGCCTGACTCTTTTCTCGTACGTGTCGGTCGCCTGCGTAATCATTCTTCTCGTGGGGTTTTGGAAGCTGCAAGTCATCCAATCCGGCCACTTTTCGGATCTCGCGCAGAAAAACGGCATCCGCTCGATTCCCATCATCGCTCCGCGGGGAGCCATGCTCGATCGCGAAGGCCGCGTGCTCGTCGATAGCTTTCCGTCCTTCAGTATTTTGCTGCTGCGCGACAATCCCAAGCTCATCCAAAAATATCTTCCGGAAATCGAGTCCGGCCTCGGCATCAGCAGGGAAGACTTGCAAGCGGAAATTGACGCGGCCAGAACAGAGCCTCGCTTCATGCCCGTGATTATCAAGCCGGAAGCCAGCGAGGCTGATCTTGCCTTCGTCGAATCGCACCGCTCCGATATTCCCATCCTCGATCTGATGATGGTTCAGCGTCGCCACTACCCGTTTGGCGAAATGCTCGCCAATGCCATCGGATACGTCGGCGAAGTCTCGGCGCAGGAACTGGAACAAAGCAACGGCCGTTATGCTCCGGGCGATATCGTCGGAAAGGCGGGTCTCGAGAAGGAATATAACGATCAGCTCGAAGGCACCGACGGAATGCGCCGCGTGGTCGTCAATAGCGTCGGGAAAGTGGTGCGCACTCTCGATAACGTTCCGCCCATCCCGGGCAAGCCCATTCAGCTCACCATCGACCTAAATCTGCAACAGGTCGCCGAGCACGATATGGAAGGCAAGGAAGGCGCTGTTGTCGCCATGGACGCGCACACCGGCGCGATCCTGGCCATGGTTAGCCGTCCCACCTTCAATCCTAACGATTTTGCCGTTCGCATTCCCCCGAAAGAGTGGCGGCAGTTGAATACCGACCCTGAGACGCCGCTCCTGAATCGCGCCATCCAGGCCCAGTTGGCTCCCGGCTCGGTCTTCAAAATCGTCATGGCCACCGCGATGCTGGAATCAAAGGCGATCCCGCCTACCTACACCGTCTATTGCCCCGGTCACGCCACGTTTTACGGGCGTGTTTTTCATTGCGATCACGCGCACGGCGTGGTCGATCTTCACAAAGCTATTGTCGCCTCTTGTGACGTCTATTTTTATAACGTAGGCAAGCAGCTCGGTATTGATCGCATTAGCTATTACGCCAATGCCCTCGGCCTCGGACACCTTACCGGAATTGATCTTCCGGGCGAGGAACCTGGCCTGATCCCGTCCGAGCAATGGGTCGAACGCGTCTATCACCACAAGTGGTATCCTGGTTCGACGATTTCCGTTTCCATCGGTCAGGGCGCCGTAATGGTCACGCCGATTCAGCTCGCGCGCATGGTTGCCGCCGTCGCCAGCGGCGGGAATCTCGTCCAGCCGCACTTGCTCAAGGACGATCCCAACGTCAAAACCATCCGTTTCCCGATTTCTCAAAACACCGTCGATCAAATCACGCAGGGCATGTGGGGCGTCGTCAACGAACCCGACGGCACGACCGCCGAAACGGTCAAGTTGAAAAACATCGAATTCTGCGGGAAAACCGGCACCGCTCAGACCATGAGTTATGAATTGCAGAACCGCCTCGGCAAGCACGTCAAGGAAAACGGCTGGTTCGTCGGATACGAGCCGCGGGAAAACCCGGACATCGTCGTCGCCGCGCTCGTGCAGGGTGCCGGCTGGGGCAGCTTCGTTGCCCCCATCGTTCGCGATGTGGTGGAAGCTTATTATGACGAGAAAAATGGCCTGGCTCCGCCGCCCGCAATCAGTACCGCGGAAATCGGCTCCGGCGTTGCTCGGTCGGCATCGTCCGCCTCGCATTCGCTCGTCGTCGCAACCGAGGCAGCGGGCGCGCCAGAAGCCCCCGCCGAAGCGCACGCCACCGATTTGGGAGCGCCACGCCAGTGAAAGATCGTCCTCGTATCCAGGATTTCGATTGGATTCTGCTCGCTCTCGTCGGCGCCATCAGCCTCGTCGGCCTGCTGGAAATCTATTCCTGCACCCACGCAAGCTCGCTCGCCGGTATGCAATGGAAACAGCTCATGTGGATCGGCGTCGGAATTGCCGGCATGTGCCTCATTTCCATGATTGATTACCACACCCTGCTCGACCAGGCTCCCGCCCTCTATGGTGTTGGGATCGCTGGCCTGCTCGTTGTGCTTGTCATCGGTTATTCGCGGCTGGGCGCCAAGCGATGGATTTCAATTGGCGGCTTAGTCAATTTACAAGTGTCAGAGATCATGAAGTTGATTATAATCATAGTGCTGGCTCGCTACTTCTCTGAGGTGCGGACCGAACGCCTCACCTTGGCCGATTTGGCGAAAGTTGGCGCTTTGACTCTGATTCCGGTCGGCTTGATTTTAAAGCAGCCCGATCTGGGAACCGCCATGGTTCTGGTTCCCGTCGCTCTTCTGGGCATTTTTCTCGCCGGACTTCAGTGGAAGCACTTGGCGGTCGGCTTGGTAGTTGTCGCTTTGCTCGTCCCGATCGCCTGGAACATGCGCCACTACTTAAAACCGTACCAGCAGCAGCGCATCGAGACTTTTCTCCATCCCGAGGATAATCCGCGGGGCGCCGGCTACCAGATTTTGCAGTCGGAGATTGCAGTCGGCTCCGGAGGTTTCTGGGGCAAGGGTTTCGGCAAAGGCAGCCAGAATCAGTTGGGCTTCGTGCCCGTCCGTTATTCGGATTTCATTCTGGCGGCGCTCGCCGAGGAGCAGGGTTTCATCGGCGTCTGTTTCGTTCTGCTCTTGTACTTGGGCCTGATTTTGCGGCTCGTGGACAACGCGCAGAAAGCCAAGGATCGCGCCGGCATGTATATTGTCATGGGCGTGACGGCCATTCTGGGCTTCCAGGTTTTGGTGAACACGTCGATGGTTATCGGGTACATGCCGGTCACCGGCATTCCCTTGCCGCTGATCAGTTACGGCGGCTCATCGATTGCTTTTGCTTTTTTGGCGTTGGGGTTGGTCATGAACGTTCGCATGCGGCGCTTCGTCAATTAGACGCGGCGAGTCTCGCATGCCCGGTCCCCTGAACGCGGTTTGCGCCACGCGTTGCTTGCGTGCCCGGCCGGAAATGAAGGAGTTCTGGGTTGTGCCCCGCTGGCGCCATTTTGGTCCAGCCGGGATCGAAAGTTTTAGAATTTCGAGTTTTTTGAGATTGTGAATGAGGACGCACCGGATGAGGAAAGCGAATTTCGATCGGTCTTTCCTGAGCGGCCCGAGGCAGGCTCATGCCGCCTCTCGCAACGTCCGCCGGGCGCGCACTGCGCCCTTTTGTGACGCCGCGATCTGCTGCGCCTTGGGGAGTTTTTATGCCGAAGGAAATGGTGATTTCGGCGAATCCGCACGAAACGCGGGTCGCCATCTTGGAAGAAGGTCAGCTTTGTGAGTATTACGTCGAGCGCGAAAAGGAATTTGCTCTAGTCGGAAGCATCTACAAAGGCCGCGTTACCCGCGTGCTGCCAGGCATGCAGTCGGCGTTTGTGGAGATTGGTCTGGATAGCGACGCATTTCTCTACGTTTCCGACTTTCTGGAGGGCGTCGAGGAATTCGAGCCCATCGTCACCACCGTCGAAGAGAAAACCCAGAAAATGCAGGAAGAGGGCGGGCAGGTGTTCCCGTCGAATGGCGGAGCCCCGCCTGTGATTGAGCCGCCGGACGTGGAAGCCTTGCCCGGAGAATCGATTGCCGCGCACGGCGAACCCGCGCCGGGAACTGACCAAGCGTCGTCTGAATCCGAGGAGCCGCAGCCCGGCAACACCTGGGCTGCGCCGCAGGCGCCGTCATCACCCCGTCAGGAATACGGCTCGCATGATCGCGACCGCTACGAAAGCCGACGGCATGGCCGCGATTTTGGGCGCCGCGGCGGAGGGCGCCGAGGCCGGTTCGGCCGCCGTGGCGGGGGGCGCGGAGGCGACCGCCGTTACGGCCGCGAATTGCCGCCCTCGAAATATGCCTCGGCGCATGATCGCGCCGAGGAATCCGGTCCCGGCGAGCCGTACGTCCCGGTAATCCTGCCGGGCGAATCGCTGGCCCGATACAAGGTTCCGGGCACGGTTGCGCCCGGCGCGCCAACCGAGGAGATGGCTCCGAACGTTTCGCCGGGTGAGCCGCTCGCGATCCCCGGATCGGCAGCGCCGCAGGAAACCGGCGAGGCCGCGCCATCGGCTGCGGGCGAATCAGCCGTTTCCGAATCGCGCGTTGAGCTTCGCTACGGGTCATATGAGCGAGCAGGCGAAAGCGTGCCGCGTCCGGAGCGTCATGAGCGCTACGAGCGACGCGACCGTCGCGAGCGGTATCCGCGTCCCGAACGTCATGAGCGTTTCGCGCCGTCATCATCTACGGCTACTTCGGGGTCCTCTTTCGTGCTCGAACCGCTTCCCGGCGAAAGCATTTCGAAATGGCGCGATGCCGCGCCCGCGCAGCCGGAATCCGCCGGCGAATCCGTTCATGAAGAGCGGGGCGAATCCGGCGCGCCGGCCGTCGAAGAACACGAGCACGAACGCACTCCCGCTGAACATGAGGAGCCCAAGGGCTTTGCCGCATCGCATGACGAGGGTCCCGAGCTGACAGCCGACGAGGCTGCCACCGTCGCGGAACACGTCGCCGAGGCGCAGAGCGAGCAAGCCGAGCGCGAGCAGTTGCGCGACGACATCTCCGCGGCGGGAGACGCGGGCGAAATCGAAGCTCCCGAGGATGAAGTGCGCGGCGAGGAGTCCGGCGAAGACCTCGGCACGGGCGAGGAAAACGGCTACGACGCGGAAGACGACGAAGGGGCATCCGCGGAAGAACGACAGGAGGCCGAAGAAGCCGCCGAAGAAATCGCTGCGGCGCAAGCCGAAATCGAGCACGAGCCGGCCGGCGCCGGCGAGCCTTCGCCCGAAATTCCGGAACTTGCGGCCGAAGCCGCCGCCGAGCATCCCGGCGACGAGCCAGTTCAGCCGGAAGCGGAGCGCCAGCCCTTCGCCGCGAGCGTTCGCGACGATTTCCGGCCGCGCATGCAGCATCCCGCGCGCCGCGGGCGCGGAGGGCGCGATCGCGGCCGCCGTCCGAATCACCGGTTCCACGGCCATCATCGCCCGCAGAGTCGGCGTCCCCAATTGATCGCGGACCTGCTCAAGCAGGGCCAGGAAATCATCGTGCAGATCGCCAAGGAGCCACTGGGTAAGAAAGGCGCGCGCATTACCAGCCACGTCGCTCTGCCCGGCCGCTATTTGGTTTATATGCCGACGCTCGATCACAGCGGCGTATCGCGCAAGATCGCGTCCGCCGAGGAGCGCGCGCGCCTGCGCCGTTTGGTGAACGAAGCGAAAGGAACGGCGCCGGGCGGCTTCATCGTGCGCACGGCAGCCGCATCGGCCACGCCCGAGGAAGTCCGCGCCGACGTGCAATTCCTGACGCACACCTGGTCGGAGATCAAGGCGCGCTCGGAGCAGCGCAAAGCGCCGGCGCTGCTGCATCGCGATTTGAACCTTGTGGAGCGCATCCTGCGCGACCACATGAATTCGGATTACACCGCCATCTGGGTGGACAACGAAGACACCTACATGAAGGTCACCGAGTTCATCAACCGCTTCCAACCGAGCCTGGCGAACCGCGTGAAGCTCTACAGCAAGGAAGCGCCGATTTTCGAGGAGTTCGGGATCCAGCAGGAGATTGAAAAGGGATTGCGCCCGAAAGTGTGGCTGAAATCCGGCGGCTACATCGTGATCAACCACACCGAAGCGCTCGTGGCCATCGACGTCAACACCGGAAAATTCGTCGGCAAAGGCTCTACGCGGCTGGAAGACACGATCGTGCGGACGAATCTGGAAGCGGCCAAGGAGATCGTCCGGCAGATGCGGCTGCGCGATTTGGGCGGGATCATCGTGATCGATTTCATCGACATGGAGGATCGGCGCAACCGCGAGAAGGTGATGGCCGCGCTCGAAGAGGCGCTGAAGTCTGACCGCGCGCCCTCGAAAATGCTGCGCTTCAACGAATTCGGCCTGATTGCTATCACGCGCAAGCGCACCAAGCAGGCGCTGGAACGCACGCTTTGCCAGCCGTGCCCTTACTGCACCGGCTCGGGCATGGTGAAGTCCGTTCCCACGCTGTGCTACGAAATTCAGACCGAAGCGCGCAAGATGGCGCCGGATATCGATTCTGGCAGCATTACGCTGCGCGTCCATCCGGAGATTGCCAAGGCGCTGAAGACGCGCGAATCGTCGCTGATCGAGGAACTCGAAGCCTGGACGAAAAAGAGCGTCATTATACAGGCCGACCCCACGCTGCACTGGGAACAATACGACATCTATTGACGTCCATCTCCCCGAACGATTGCCGGCGCGACGAGGGATTTGTTTTCGAATCTTGAGTCATGTACCTCGGAAAAATCCTCCGGAGCGTTTTCTTTCCGCGTCGCCGCTATGGATTGGATTCATCCTCGATTGCTACGGCAAGCGTGCGTCAATCGAGGCACTGGCGGATGGAACGCGCCTCTTGATCCGCATTTCTGCCTTCGGAGAATTAGGTGCCGCCGAGCATATCGCTTGCGAGAATCCATGCGCTTGTTTCAGCGCCAGGAGCCGTGCCCCGGCTCCTCCCCGATGGAAGGGACGTTGCATGGTCCGAAATCCGCTGGTGTTGATTGTTGCTTTTGTGCTATTCATGGCGTGGACGCAGATCGACATGCGATTTCCGCGTTTGTTCGTTTCGCCGCATATCCTCTATTTCCTGCTGAGCTATACCGCAAGCTACTTCTAGCCTGAGCCTGCCTTCGATAGCCGCAGTTGTACCGGCATTTTTTATTTGTCCGCTAAAGGAGGACGAATCATGAGTTCGTATTCCGCAGGTTCGATCAGCGCGTTCGTGAAACATCATTACAGGCACTTCAACGCCGCCGTCGTCACGGATGCAAGCGAAGGCTACAAGCAACTGTTGTTGAGCGGCGGGAAAATGTTCGTAACTCTTGGCGGGGCAATGAGCACGGCTGAATTGGGTCTGTCTCTCGCGGAGATGATCCGCCGGGACAAAGTTCACGGGATCTGTTGTACGGGAGCGAATCTGGAAGAAGACGTCTATAATCTGGTCGCTCACAAACACTACAAGCGCGTTCCGCATTACCGTCAACTTACGCCGCAGCAAGAAGTCGATCTTCTCAACCAACATTTCAATCGCGTCACCGATACGTGTATCCCCGAAGAGGAAGCGATGCGCCGGATCGAGCGCGTGGTGATCGAGGAGTGGTACACGGCCGATCGAGAGGGAAGCCGTCTTTTCCCTCACGAATTTCTCTTCAAGATTCTACGTGAAGGAAAACTCTCACAATTTTACGAAATCGATCCGAAGGATAGCTGGATGCTCGCGGCGGCTGAAAAAGAGCTGCCGATGTTTGTGCCGGGATGGGAAGACTCAACTCTCGGCAACATGTACGCGGCGCAGGTAATCAGCGGAAAGTTAAAGAACGTTGCGACGGTGCGCAGCGGTGTGGAATACATGATCGAGCTCGCGGATTGGTACACGGAAACGACCAAGCATGGCCGCCTTGGGTTCTTTCAGATTGGCGGCGGGATCGCAGGGGACTTTCCGATTTGCGTCGTTCCGATGCTGCGTCAAGACCTCCGACGAGAGAACGTGCCGCTATGGGCATATTTCTGTCAGATCAGCGACTCGACAACAAGCTACGGTTCCTATTCCGGAGCCGTGCCTAATGAGAAGATCACATGGGGAAAGCTTGGCCCAGACACTCCGCGGTTCATCATTGAATCCGACGCGACGATTGTTGCGCCGCTGATATTTGCCTGCGTGCTTGGCTGGTAGATCGTCATGTTTGTCGCGGATTCGTTGGTTCGCCGCCGGTAAACGAACGGCATCCAATAGGTTTTGCACGTTGCTGTCGAGAGACGCTTTTCATTCTCCTGACTTGGTGAGAGGATAGGCGCATAGGTTTCCCTCGAAGGACCCATGCCCTACAGTTTCGATTTCGATCTGGCGAATGGCATTCTGCGCTGCCGCCTGGACGGGCGCGTCACGGACGAAATTGTGAAAGAGTTTTTCCGGGTGGGCGCCGAATTCGCCAAGCGCACGCATCCGGCCGCCGGGGTGATCGACCTGAGCGGCGTAACGTCCTTTCAAGTGTCCGCGCGGGTGCTGCGCGAGGAGTCCAAGGTTCCGCCGGTGCTGAACGATCCTGATTTGCGCAGAGTGGTGATTGCGCCCTCTCCGGAAACGTATGGATTGATGCGCATGTTCGAGCTGGAGGGCGAGGACATCCGGCCGAATATTCGCGTGGTGCGGAGCGAACAGCAGGCCTGGGCCATCCTCGGCGTCGAAAATCCCCAGTTCGAGCCGCTGAAGAGCGAGTAGGTCGCCGACTTTTTGGCTGCTTCTTACCCCCGAAGCGCAAGATCGTTTTCGGACTCCGGCACGTCACGATCCATAAAATTTTAGCTGACCGACGGCGGACGGGCTGCTTACAGTGCCGCGCAGACGAAGAATTCTTTCAATTGAAAGGATTTCGTGTCTTACATTTCAAACCAGTTTCGCCGGTGAATTTGCGGTTATTGGACCGTGATTTGTCGGCAAAACACGGTCAAAAATGGCTGGTCCGGAGGGAGATGATGCTGGATCCGCTCGCACAGAGACAAGCTCGGGCACTGGCGGCTTACAGCCACTTGGCGGACGCTTTGGGGCGGCTGAACCAACTGCTCGAAAACCAGCTTCGCGGGTTCGACCTGACGCCGGGGCAGTTTCAGGTGCTGGAGACGCTGGCGCGCGAAGGCCCGATGAACCAGGCGCAACTGGCGGCGCATACATGGCGGACGGACGGAGACGTGTACCAGGTGTTGAAGCGGCTCACGCGCCGCGGGCTGGTGGTCCGGCGGGCGCACGACACGGACGGGCGGAAGAGGCAAGTCCATTTGACCCCGGAGGGGCGGAAACTGATTTCGAGGGTTCTGCCGCTGCGCGAGCAGGTGATCCGCGCGCGCATGAGCGTGCTCAAGAAACGCGAGCAGCAGAACCTGGCGCGGCTGTGCCAAAAGCTCGCGGAAGGCGATCCGGTGAAATTCATGCTGCAACTGACGAGTGAGGACGCGACCGAGGAATGACGCGCCGAGACCCGGGTGCGAGAGCGGCGTGCGGCGCTCTATGACAAGATTAACAACAATTAAGGCAATTCGCGGCGCGGGCATATACAATGGCGAAACGCCGGCGCAAAACCATGCGTCGACTCAAGCCGGGACGAACCAGCGGTGAAAGTTCGCTCCGCCACGGAGGAGAAATCCATGAAGGGCGCGCGCCAATTTTTGCTCGCGATGATCGCAATCCTGACGCCGGGAATTTTCTTTTCTGCCGCTGCGGCGACCGTTGCGCCGGCGAAGGCCGCACGCGCGGACGCGGCCGCGGGTGCGTCCGGCTATCACCTGATCAAGACGATTCCGGTTCCCGGCGACAGTTTTTGGGACTATCTGAAGTTCGATCCCGCGACGCGGCGGCTGTACGTCTCGCACGGCGATCACGTGGACGTGCTGGACATGAACACCGACAAGCTGATCGGCACGATCGGCGGAATGAAGGTGATTCACGGTATCGTGCTCGCGCCGGAGTTCAACAAGGGATTCGTGACGGACGGCGAAGCGGCCAAAGTGTGGATCTTCAATTTGAAGACGCTGAAGGTAACCGGCAGCGCGCCGGCGGATAAGGACGCGGACGGCGAGGTGTACGATCCGGCGACCAAGAGAGTGTTCACGATGAACGGGGATTCGCACACGTCTACCGTGATTGACGCCAAGACGGGAAAAGTGGTGGGGCACATTGAGCTGGGCGGCGGTCCGGAATTTCCGGTGGCCGATGGGCGCGGGCATGTCTATGCCAATATCGAAACGACGAGCGAGCTGATCGAAATCAATTCGCGCACGATGAAGATCACGCATCGCTGGCCGCTGGCTCCGGGCGAGCATCCGAGCGGGCTGGCGATCGACGCGCAGCACCACATTCTGTTTTCCGGCTGCCGCAATAAGTTGATGGTGATCATGGACGCGGACAACGGCAAGGTGCTGGCCACGGAGCCGATCGGGCAGGGCGTGGATGCGACGCGGTACGACGAAGGCACGCATTACGCGTTCGCATCCAACGGCTTCAGCAGCGATTTGACGGTGATTCACGAGGATTCGCCGACGAAGTTTCACGTGGTGGAAAACGTCCCGACGGAGATGGGCGCGCGGACGATGGCGCTCGATCCGAAGACGCACGAGATTTTCCTGGCCACGGCGAAGATCGAGCGGATTCAGAATCCCGCGCCACATACGCGGCCGTTCCGCGTGGTTCCCGGCACCTTCCACATCCTCGTGTTCGGGATGAAGTAGGGCGGCGGCAGCGGAAATATTCGTACAATTACTTCTTTCTGGAGGCGGATAGAGCCCGCTTTCCCGCCGATGTGTGCGAGCGAAAAATCCGAAAAGCTGGAAGCCGCGACGCAGGTGCGCGTGGCGGCAGAGCCCGACGCGGAAGCGATCGCGGCGGTGACGAACGCGGCGTTCGCGATCGAGGAGTTCCTCGAGGGGGTGCGCACGGATACGACTCGAGTGAGGGAGATGATGCGGTCCGGAGCGTTTCTGGTGTGCATGGCGTGCGGCGAACAGATGATTGCATCGGTGTACGTGGAAATCCGCGGCGTGCGGGGATATTTTGGGATGCTGGCGGTCGACCCGCTGTACCAGGGGAAGGGAATCGGAGCGCGGATGGTGCGGGCGGCGGAGGATTACGGTCGCGAACGCGGATGCAAGGCGATGGATATCACGGTGCTGAGCTTGCGGCGGGAGCTGCTGCCGTTTTATCACCGGCTCGGGTACGCGGAGACGAGGACGGAGGAATTTCGTCCGGCGCGGCCGCAGAAGCAGGGAGTTGAATGCTACAGCATCGTGATGTCGAAAGATTTGTAAGCGGAATGCGCAGAGAGGCCACGGATTATCGCGGAGCGAACCGGCGGACCGAGAGGGCAATGGGCAATCCGACGAGAAACCAGTGCTCGACAAACTCGGCGAGCCGGGGGAGGAGCTTCATGCGCGAAGGGGCGACGGCCGAGAGCGGCAGCACGACGGAATGCATGAAGACATAGACGAGCGCGCCGTAGATCAGGCCGGCGAGGATGGCGCGGCGAGTGAGCCAAGGAAGTTTGCGACTGGCGGCGTAAAAGACCGCAGCGGCGGTGAAGGCGATGAGAAAATGAAAAAAGACGCCGAGAGAGGCGCTGGTGGCGCCGAGGTCATAAGCTATGGCGCCCAAGACGCCGCTGGCGATTGTTTGTGGAATGAGGATGGGTTGCCGCGGCGAATACACCAGGATCGCATAGGCGAGATCGAGCACGCCGGCGATCAATCCTCCCCAGAAGACGGCCTGAAACGCGCGCGGTTTTGACGTTGCCAATTCGGTGCGGGTTGCGGTGGATTCAGCCATGCTGGTGTTGGATGCGCCTGGTTCTCCGCGGGCTGCGCGCTAAATCTGATAATCGATCTCGATGATGGATTGCAGTTCGTCCTCAATGGACTTCAGGTCGGCGGGCGGAGCGGCTTCGGGCGCGTGCAAGCCTTCGAGGCGGCAGAGGCGCTCGCGAAGTTCCTTCACCTGGGAGGCGACGGCGGCGAGCGCGGCGGAAAGCGGATCGTGAATCTGCTTGGGATCGGTGATCACGACGCGCTGGCCTCCGCGCAAGACGATGTGGCCGGGAACGCCGACGATGGTGGAGTTGTCAGGGACGTCGCGCAGAACGACGGAGCCGGCGCCGACGCGGGAATTATCGCCCACGCGGATGTTGCCGAGCACGCGGGCGCCCGCGCCGATGACGACACCGTTGCCGATGGTCGGATGACGCTTTCCCTTTTCCTTGCCGGTGCCGCCGAGCGTGACGCCCTGATAGAGGGTGACGTCGTCGCCGACGATGCTGGTCTCGCCGATCACGACGCCCATGCCGTGGTCGATGAAAAGACGCCGGCCGATCTGCGCGCCCGGATGAATTTCGATGGCCGTGAGCAGGCGCGCTACCTGGGAAAGCCAGCGGGCCAGGAGGCGGAAATCGCGAACCCACAACCAATGATTGATGCGATGAAACCAGAGCGCGTGAAGTCCCGAGTAGCAGAGCAGGACCTCGAAGACCGAGCGAGCCGCAGGGTCACGCTCCAGAATCGACCGGATGTCCTCTCGCATCGCGCGGAACACGGTGCCCTCGCTTCGGCGGCGCGCTCAGGCCATGACTTCAACGGGAAGCTGCTGCGCTTCCTGGCGGAGACTATCGAAGAGCACGCTGGTGAGATAGCGCTCGCCGAAGTCGGGCAGGACCGCGACGATCAGCTTTCCGGAATTTTCGGGGCGCTGGGCGACGCGGACGGCTGCTAGGGCCGCTGCTCCCGAAGAGATGCCGACGAGCAGGCCTTCCTCGAGGGCTAGGCGGCGCGCCATTTCAATGGAGTCGGCGCTATTCACCTGGACGATTTCGTCGATGTAATCGGTGCGCAGAATTTTCGGGATGAAACCAGCGCCGATACCCTGAATTTTGTGCGGGCCGGGCTGTCCGCCGGAGAGGACCGCGCTTTCCACGGGCTCGACGGCGATGGCTTTAAATGAGGACTTTTTCGGCTTGATGAACTGGCACACGCCAGTAATCGTTCCGCCGGTGCCGACGCCCGAGACGAGGATGTCCACTTTGCCGTCGGTATCATTCCAGATTTCGGGGCCGGTGGTTTCGAAGTGAATTTTGGGGTTCGCGGGATTATCGAACTGCTGAAGCACGTAGCCATTGGGAGTGGACTTCAGCAACTCTTCGGCCTTGGCGATAGCGCCTTTCATCCCCTTGGCGCCGGGCGTAAGAACGAGTTCCGCGCCGAACGCACGCAAAAGGACGCGCCGCTCCAGACTCATGGTTTCGGGCATGGTGAGGATGAGCTTGTAGCCCTTGACCGCCGCCACGAACGCAAGCGCGATACCGGTATTGCCGCTGGTCGGCTCGATGAGGACGGTCTTGCCCGGTTTGATCTTTCCGGCCTTCTCCGCGTCTTCGATCATGCTGACGCCGATGCGGTCTTTCACGCTGGCGTTGGGATTGAATCCCTCGAGCTTGGCCAACACGGTGGCATGGGCGCCTTTCGTGACTTTGTTCAATTGCACCAACGGTGTTTTGCCAATGAGTTCGGTTACGCACTGAGCCACTTTCATCGAACGCGTCCTTTCGCGTGAGGTCTGTAGAAATTTGGGGGCTGCGATTTCGGATCATGCAGGGGAGAGCCTCGGTGTTGCGATTTGCCGTCCCGCCCCAGCACGCGCGACTTTGCTGGCCGATTTGACCATATCTGGAGTGCTCGGGGCTAGTGAAAATTAGGAACCGAAGGCGGCCCGACGGCGCCGGAAGAGCAGATGGCATCGCCGCGCGCCAAGCGCGCGACTGCGAGAGCGGCGGATCACCGGGAAACGTAGAGGCAAAACGTGCTGCTGCGCTAGAGGCTGAAGCGCTGCTCGAGGAAGGGATCGCCATACATGTGGTAACCATTGTCTTCCCAGTAGCCGGGCGCGTCTTGAGCCATGAAATCGAGGCCGCGAACCCATTTGACGCTTTTCCATGCGTAGAGATGTGGGACGACGAGGCGCACCGGATAGCCGTGTTCGCGAGGAAGCGGTTCGCCATCGTGCTTCAGCGCGAAAAGGGTCGTGGGGCGCATCAGGTCGGCAAGCGGAACATTGGAGGTGTAGCCCTGTTCGGCGAGAACCATCACATATTTCGCGCCGGGCTTGGGCGCGGCCAGCCTGGCTACTTCGGCGAATGGGATGCCTTCCCATCGGACGTCAAAACGGCTCCAGCGCGTGACGCAATGCATGTCCGCAGTGACTTCTTTCATGGGCAAGCGCGTGAATTCTTCCCATGTGAGGCGCAGCGGGTTTTCAATGAGGCCGCCGACGCGGAAGTCCCAGGTTTTGGGGTCGAATGGGGGCACGCTGCCTTCATGGAGCACCGGCCATTTCAGCGTGAGCGACTGGCCGGGAGGCAGACGGCCGGCTTCGCGCATTTCGCGCTCGCGCTGCTTCCGTTCCGTGGTTTCACCGAAAATGGCCATTCGAGTCTCGCCGTAAACGCTCCTACTTTACTCCAAGACGCGCCGGATACCGAAATGGATGAGGCTTGGCAGCCCATCGCCGGTCACGACGCACAGCATCGGAGCGGTGATCGGCGCCGGCGCGAGAAAGCACGCCTTTCCGCATCGTACGAATTTTAGGACGACTTGAGGGTCCAGACGCGGATGGCCTTGACGGGGCCAGTGGGGCAAACGACCTGGCAGGCGCCGCAGCCGGTGCATTTGTTGAGGTCGATGCCGGGATAGGCGATGTACTGGTCTTCATCCCACTTAATTTTGATGGCGTTGTAGGGGCAAGCGAGCTCGCATGCGTCACATTCTTTCTTTCCGAGAGCAAGGAGGCAGAGGTTGGTATCGACGAGCGCCTCGCCGATGACGAATTTGTTCTTCTGCTTCAGGGGAAGGGGAGTTAGAGCGCCGGTGGGGCAGACCTGCGTGCAGGCGTTGCAGGTTTCAAGGCAGTAGTGATAATCGCGGTCAAATTTGACGACGGGCGCGCCGAAGCCGGCAAGACCAGCCTCGCGGCCGGTGTCCGGGTGAATAATTTTCGAGGGGCATGCGTGCACGCAATTGTTGCAGCGAATACACAGGCCGGCGAAACGATCCTCCGGCACGGCACCGGGCGGGCGAATCAGCGTGTTGGCTTTCTTGTAACGCGCGGCACCGACGCGGCGGGCCAGGAGGGCGAGAATCGCGCCGCCTGCGCCAGCAAAAAACAAGCGACGGGCGGGACGGAAATTCGGCGATGCAACGCGGCGATCCGGTTTATTTTTGGCGGGGGGCGAGGTGTTGATTTGAACCAGCTCAGCGCTTGAATTTGAAGCGGCACCCGGCATGACGAATTTCTTGCGCAGCGCGGTGCCGGTGATCCGAGTCCACAGGGCCTTGCGAGAAAGATAGAGCATGTCCTGCAGTCCGCTGAGGGGGCAGATACGGACGCACCAGAGCATGCCGAAAAGAAACGTGGCGCCGACCAGGGTGCCGAGTCCGAGAGCGACGAGAAAAACGGTGTATGGATTGGTGGCTTTGTTCACGGCGAACGGGCTGCTGAAGATGCACAGGGGGTCCATCCACATGAGCACCGGATAACCGGCGATCGAGCCGACAATCGTAAGCACGGCGACGTAACGTCCAATGGGAGGCACCTTGGCCCACCAACGATTTTTGCGCAGGCCGATATGCGAAGTGTTTTCGAGCAGGAAGCCGGTGGGACAGAGGTAGAGACAAAACCAGCGCTTCTTGAAGGATGCGACGACGGCCACCACGAGCGCCAGCACCGCGCCTACGTCAATTGAGCGCTTGGCGATGCTGGAGGAGAGCGCGACGAACGGGCTGATTTGCTGGAAAAATCGCGGCGCGATGGCCCACGGCAAGAGCGGCCAAACCAGCACGATCGCGCCGATGAAGCACGTCAACTGAATCAGCCGCCGCGGCACGCGCCGGAGAAACGTCATCCCAAATAGGCCCCCTGCTGGCGGAGAATCCGCTGGAGCTTCGCGACGTTGACGTTGCGAGGCTTGCATTGATCTTGGATGCACAAGGCCGCAGCGATGCCGGCAGCCTGCCCGGTGACCCAGCAAACCGGAATCAGGCGGGTGATATCGGCGATGTGAAATTCGGCGGAAATGCAGCGTCCGGCCGCGAGAACGTTTTCGACTTTGGCGGGAACAAGGCACCCGTAAGGGATTTGGAATTCGGGAGCGTTGGCGTACGCTCCGGAATAGCCGATCACGTCCTTGAATTTGGCGTGATTGCGGACTTCGTCGACTTTGAGTTTGTGGACGCCCTCAAGGAGCCTGCTGAGGCGCACGCCAAGCTGCGGAGCCGTTTCGGTGAGGTAAACCTGCTCGTTTCCGGGGCGCTTTTGGAGCTTTTCGACGTTGTGCCAGGTGCCGCGGCGGTGCATCAGCTCCAGGCGGGTGAGATCCGAAATGTCGAGGGCGTCGCCGACGGGACCTTTCATGTTGAGCCAGTTCACATGAGGAGCGGGAGTGGCGTTGCCGGCGTGACCATTGAAATCGCTGACCCTGCCCATCGAGGGACGGCCTTCATCGGCCTTGCCGATGAGAGGCATGTGGTCGGGATTTTCGGAGCCTCGTCCGGGAGCCAAATCCACGACGTTGATGTTGCCGATGCGGCTGACCAACCCGATGTTCGTGGTGACCTTTTCGAACGCGGCGCCAGCCGCGGCATAGATGTCGCCGTCTCCGGAAGCATCGACGACGATATCGGCGAGTATCGCCTGGCGGCCGGACTTGCTTTCAAATACAGCGCCGCGAACCGCGCCGCGGCTATCCACGATGGCGTCCACGCCCCAGCAATCGAGGTAGGCGGTAATGCCGGAATCGAGCATCATGTCGGCGAGAACGTACTTGAAGGCTTCGGCGTCGATGGTCGGATAGATAGGCGCCTTGTGGCGATCAATGATTCCGTACTTGAGGACATCGAGCTTCTTCATGAATTCTTCGCCGATGCCCCAGATGACCTGTTTGTTCTCGCGAGAATAGAGGGGAAAAATTCCGAGGACGAGGCCGCCAGTTGCAAGGCCGCCGAGATAGCCGTAGCGCTCGACAAGGGTGACATCGACACCGAGCTTCTTGGCTGAAAACGCGGCCGCCGTGCCGGCCGGTCCGCCGCCGACGACCAAGATGCTGGTTTTCTTCAAGACGGGAAGCTCGCGCTGGGGCTGCACCACCTTGCCGCCGGCAACTTTCGCGGGAGACCTTCCGGCTTGCGTGATTTCCGGGCCAGCGGCTTGATTGGCGAGCGCCGATACCGGCATAAGCGAGCCGGCAGCAAACAGTCCGCCCGCAGCCGCGGAACGGCGCATCCACTCTCTTCTGGTGAGATTCTTTGGCATGTGTCACCTCGCCCGGCGGTTGGCTCGCCCGAACGAAAGGCGGGCTCGTGGTCCATTCGGCGCAATACTATCGCAATGCGAGGCGCCAGCCAACTGCAAGAAGACCACCCTTTGCGAGGAGGGAGGCGACAGCCGGGCGCATCCACGGTAGCCTTTTGGTGGCCGAGGCACATCTGAGGGAGTTCAGGGTCGCGGGGAATTTTCGGCAGTCCGCTATAGCAGGGCAAATGGTTGCTGGTATGCTATTCGGTTCCGCGCGAGCGGTTCATCTCAACAGAGGACCGAGGGCCGTAGCCAGCACCCATGATGCATCGCACTGACGACCTACGCATTCGATCGACCGAAGTGGTGGATTCCCCGGCGGTAATCGAGCAGGAATTGCCTGAGACGGAGGCGGCTGCTTCGCTCGTGTATTCCACCCGCAGAGAGATTTCGGAGATTTTGCGCGGCACGGATGAAAGGCTGCTGGTGGTCGTGGGGCCGTGTTCGATTCACGATGCCGAAGCCGCGCGCGAGTACGCGCGGTTGCTCAAGGGAGCGATCGGCGAGCTATCGCGGGAGCTTCTGATCGTGATGCGGGTGTACTTCGAAAAGCCGCGCACAACGGTTGGATGGAAGGGGCTGCTGAACGATCCGCATCTCGACCAATCATTCAAGATCAACGATGGCTTGCGATTGGCGCGGCGGCTGCTTTTGGATTTCGCGGAGATGGGAGTGCCGGCGGGAACGGAGTTTCTGGATACGTTCACGCCGCAGTACGTGGCGGGCCTGGTGAGCTGGGGCGCGATCGGAGCGCGGACCACCGAGAGCCAGGTTCACCGGCAACTGGTTTCGGGGTTGTCGTGCCCGGTGGGCTTTAAGAATGGGACTTCGGGAGATGTGCAGATAGCAATCGACGCAGTGCTTTCGGCGGCACAGCCGCATACGTTTTTGGGGCATACGAAGCAGGGGCGCTCGGCGATTTTCGAGACCACCGGAAACGAGGACTGCCACGTGATTCTGCGGGGCGGCCGGAAAACGACGAACTACCAGGCGGACGCGGTCGAAAAGGTGTGCCAGCAATTGAGCGCAGCGGGATTGCCGCCGCGCGTGATGATCGATTGCAGCCACGCGAACAGCAATAAAGATTACACAAGGCAAGGCCCGGTGTGCCGCGACGTTGCGCAGCAGGTTGCGAGTGGGAGCCGGAATGTGCTGGGCGTGATGCTGGAAAGCAACCTCGTGGCGGGAGCGCAGAAGCTTGCGCCAGGGCGGCCCCTGGTGTACGGGCAGAGCATCACGGACGGGTGCATCGGATGGGAGGAGACGTTGGTTTTGCTGCGGGAGCTTGCGCAAGCCGTACGAGCCGGGAGGCGAGCGAAATAGGCTGCAGGAACCGGGCTGAATCGCAGGCGGGGTTGCGTTAAGGCTGAGCGGTAAAAACCAGCGGAGCGCGGCTGCGAGCCGCGCTCCGCTGATGTTTTTGGAAGCTGGTTAGAAAGCGTACTTGATCGCGAACTGCATGATTCTGGGAGCGACGTCGGATGAAATCATGCCGAATGTGGGGTTGCTTCCCGGGCTGAAGACAGTGTTGTTCGTACCCACAGCGGCTATACCGGCGGTACCCGGATTCACGAAGTTAACGCGATTTTCGACGTTGAACGTTTCCCAGCGGATTTCGATGGACTGACGCTCCGTGATGGAGAACTTGCGGGACAAAGCGACATCAACGTCGAAAAAGCCAGGGCCCTCCAGATTGTTGACGCCCTCGTTCCCAAATACACCCGGCTCGTTCCCGTTTGCGTCAAGACCGCCTCCCGGCAGGGAGAACGCAGCCGGGTTGATCCAGCAGTTTGTGGCTGCAGTGAAGACGGGCGAGACGCGCTTTGGAGTGCAATAAGGACTCATCCCAGGAATTATATCGGGGCGCTGCCCGCCGATTCCGTTGGCCGCAAGGTCCGCGTTTGCACCGCCCAGCGTGACTGTGAAATAACTGCCCGTGTGCGCCGAAAAGATCGGCGAAAGCTGCCAATTTCCAGCAATTAACTGGAGAATGTGCGACGAAAAATGCGGCGACTGCATGACCGCGGAGAGATTGAAGTTGTGGTGGATGTCTATATTCCCGCAGTTTCCCCGATCGAAACGGCGGTTCGCCGGGTTGGTGTACTCCGGGCCGTTGATCGCCTGGGTCCACAGATCGGAGATGCAATGCGACCATGTGTAATTAGCAAGCACGGAGAAGTGGTTGGAGAAACGGTGTTCGGCAGAAAGGAGCAGCGCGTTGTAGCTGCCGGTTCCGCCGTCATCCAATTGCGGATACGTCCCGTAATATTTTCCTTGGCTCGGATTCAGTTGTGAGAATAGGCGTCTCTGGTTCGTGTTTCGAGTGGAGTCGCATGGTTTGTAGGTGACACCGTTTACGACGCAGCTACCGTCTGCTGCGGGAGTAACATACACTCCAGGATTCAAATCTCGGATCGTCCACAGGTGTATCACATTGTTTCCCAGATAGCTCGCTTTGAGAAGCCAAGCAGCCCCGAGTTGCCTTTGGATTGTGAGGTTCCACTGACCCATCGAGACGTTGTGGACATGCAAGGGAACTGTCTGGTATGAGGAATAAAACGGGTACGGCGTCGTCGCATTTTGTGTGACCGGGAATGGGCTTACGCCGGTCGGATAATAGGACCATGGATTCGCGAACGTGTCCGGGGTGCCCGCCGGAGGGATAATGACAGTGAGTCCCCCCCAAAGCGGCTGCGCCGAATAGTTGTAGAAGAAGAGCGTCTCTGGCATATCGTAGAAGATGCCCCAAGATGCCCGAATGAGCGTTTTGCCGCTACCGGTGGGATCCCACGCCAAGCCAAGCCGTGGGGCCCAGTTGTTCCACGTTGTGTAATTCGGGCGGTTTCCAACGTTGTATCCCGGATCGCCGGGATACAGGGTTCCCGCCGGGGCATTCGGATACTTCGTGGAGTGAACGTTCGCCAAGAAATCAGCCATGTTGAAATGGGTAACTTGCCCTAGCGGAAAAGTGCCGCCGAAGAACGGCTCCCAGCGGAGGCCGTAGTTCAGCGTCAGGCGCGAATTGACCTTCCAACTGTCCTGCGCGTAAAGCCCGAGATATCGCCAATTCTCGTCGTCGTGCGACAGATTCAACTGGATCATTGAATCGAGCGCGCCAGCGATGAAATCGGCCATCGGATCCTTTGTAAGGTTGCCGTTAAACGTGAACAGCCCGTTGCAATAGACACAAAATGTTGAGGTTTGTGTGGGACGAATGAAGCTGACGCCAAACTGCAGCTGATGGGGACCTTTAGTCCAACTGAAGTCGTCCGCGAGCTGCCAGGTCTTTGTGTTGACAAGACCGGGCGTAGCGAATCCGCCGGCGCTCTGGAAGTCGCCGCTAATGTTGATGTTGGAATAATGGAAAAATGGACCGGGAGTGGTGTACATGCCCTGCACGCCGATGTCGGTGGGATTAACGATTGGTACCTGGAACTTCGTGACGCCGGAGGTGTTCAGCGTAAAGTGGAAGGAGTTCACCATGTTGGTGCTCAGGAGGTAGGTATGGCCCACGACGAGCGAATTCACCGTGTCGTCCGTGCCGGCATTCACAACTGTTAGCTCGTTTCCGTTGTAGCTGGATGGCTGCAGGCTGTGAGTACCGAAATAACGCACAAAGAGAGTTTGCTTGGAGTTGATCTGGTAGTCCACCCTGCCGATGCCCATGTGTTCGTTTTGATTGGCCAGGATTTGAAATGTCGTAATACCGCAAGGCCCCTTGCCAACAGGAAAGTGACTGGCAAAGGCCTTAACGTCTGCAGGCGGGCCACTGGGGTACAGCGTCGAGTTAAGAACGTTGTTCGTGTAATAGGGACCGTTCAACTGCACAGGCAGCCCGGTGGTTTTATCGTGCGGCACGCACTGATCCATGTACGTCGTGAAGTCGCCGTTTAGCTCATCTGCGGTGGGAAGAATGGCTTGATTCGACGGGGGCTTATCTCTAATCAACGTGCCCTGATAGCCTAGGAAAAAGAAGAGCTTGTTCTTCTTGATCGGTCCGCCAATCGTACCGCCGAACTGGTTGCGTTTCAGGCCGTCGCTCAGCCCGTTTGGGGAGGTAGGAGTCACGCTGAAGTAATCCTTGGCGTTGAACATCGAGTTGCGGACAAACTCGAAAGCGTCTCCGTGAAACTGATTGGTGCCAGATTTAGTGGCGATGTTGATGGCGCCCCCCGTGTGTAGGCCGTACTGGGCCGGGAGTGCGCTGGTCTGTACGTTGAATTCCTGGACAGCATCCGGGAAAGGAGTAGGCAAGTTGAGGTTGTTGAACGGGTCGTTGTAGGTTCCACCGTCCATCAGATACGTGGTTCCATTCAACATGCCGCCGCCAACACTGACCAGGTCCTCGTTGGGATAGTTCTTGCTGGAAACCAAGTTTCCAACCGAGGGCGACCCGCCAAATCCGGCTTGGACGGTGTTCGAAGCGCCAGCCAACGTGATGAGCTGCGTTACCTGGCGTCCATTGAGCGGCAGGTCGACGACGGACTGCGAGTTGACGACCTGGCCTACGCCGGTGGTCGTTGTATCCATCACGGGCGCGGCAGCCTCGACCTGGACGGACTGAGTGACGGCACCGACTTTCAAGACCGGATTAACCGTAGCAGCTTCGCCGACCTGCAGAAGGATGCCAGTCTGCACGAACGTGGTGAAACCTTCCTTCTTGACTTCAAGTTTGTAGGGACCGAGAGGCAGACTGGGCAACACATACACGCCGCTAGCGTCAGAGGTTGCGGTGCGCGTGATACCGGTGTTGGTTTGCGTGGCGGTAACCTGAGCGCCCGCTATTACGGCGCCAGACGCGTCCGTGACAGTTCCCGTGATCTGCGACGTGGCCTGCGCAAACGCTCCAGCACAAAAAATAAGGCACAACAGACTTGCTAAAAGCAACCGGGCCGAAATCCGCTTCATGGTCCCTCCAAGGTCTTGCTGGATTAGGACTGATAGACCGAATGCGCGCGATTAGAAACGAAAGTAGGTATGCCGCAACAAACCAGGACCCCCCACTGAAACCGTGGTGCCTTCACGCCTAACCACAATTTCGTGCCAGTCCGATACCACCCGCCCTTAATTGTTGTCAAGCGCAAAATTTGCAACGCCATGTTGCCGAGACGTTGAGCGAGAACGATTGCACACCGCGCCGGATTGCATTTTCGACAAATGAGGGACAGCAATCCGCCCGTTCTTGAGGCATGAGCGAGCGCCCGTCGGCGCGGATAAAACAGCCTTGGAGCAAATCGCGGATGGTAGTATAAGCAGACACGAGCCGGCAAAAATATGGACACTCACCCACGCTCCCACCTCGGCGAATTTAAAAATTGCAAGCGTTTCGCGACGCGACAAAGTTCGTTCGACTCAACTCAATCTTTGCTAATGCGACGGCGCATTCGGCATCGGAGCCAGCATTTGAATTGAAGGGTGATCAACACAGCGGATTTGAGACCAAAACGCGCGGGCTCGTTCGGCATCCTTGGAGGGAACAGTGAGCAGGGCACGCAGGCAGGCATGGCTCATCGTCGTGGCCACCTTCGTCGCGGCGAGTGCAGCGGCGGCGCACCACTCGTTTACGATGTTCGACCAGTCGAAGAAGGTGACGCTCGACGGCACGGTCAAGGAATTTCTGTGGACCAATCCGCACGTCTTCATTCAACTGCTGGTCAAGAACGAGCGGGGCAAGGAAGACGAATGGAGCATTGAGATGACCAGTCCAGAGCACCTGGCGCGGGCGGGGTGGCGGCCGGGGACGCTGAAGCCGGGAGAAAAAGTGACCATCGTCATCCATCCGCTGCACGGCAATCAAAAGGGCGGCGAATACCTGTCGGGAATTGGGCCGAATGGGCCTTTGCTCGGCGCACCACCACCGGGACCGGGCCGATGAAACGGGGCCGGCCAGTATTGGCCGCCGCGATTTTGGCGGCGCTTTCGACGGGCTGCGCGGGGGCGACCGGGGTGTCATCGTCATCATCGGGGCTGCCCGACTGGAGCGGAGAATGGCAGCAAGTGGGCGCGACGCCGAATCCAGATGGAGGATTCGACGACTCGCTCAGCAAGGTTTTGAAGGAAATGGACTGGTCGCCGCCCATGAAGCCAGCGCTTCGGGCCAAAGTCGATGAGATCGACGCGGCCGAGCGCAAAGAGATGGAAGCTGTGCTTCACGGAGCAAATCCGGGCGGCGCGGTGGTGGCCTGCACGTTCGGATATCCGGCGATCATGCTTGATTCGCCGCTGATGTTCGAGGTGGTGACTTCGCCTCAGGAAACGGCCCTGATCTTTTCCAGCCGCGAAATTCGGACGGTTTACACCGACGGGCGCCAGCATCCCGGGAAGGACGACCTTTGGCCAACGGCGTGGGGCGATTCGATCGGCCATTGGGAAGGGCAGACGCTGGTGATCGATACGATCGCGGTGACGGCTCCTGCCGGGTTCGGCGCGCATGAGGGGACGCCGGTCCTCGCCTTCGGCGGGATCGAACAAAGCCTGCTCATCACGTTTTTGAGCCCGCAGGCGCACTTTATCGAACGGCTTCGGATGACGGACAAGAATCATTTGCGGGACGATATGACCGTGATCGATCCGGTGAATTTTACGAAGCCGTGGCATTTGACCCGCACGTACGAGCGGGTGACAACCATCCACCGGATGGTGTACGAAGACTGCGAGGGTTCGGATCGCAATCCGATTGTGAACGGGCATTTCACGCTGGCGCCCCCGCCGGATGAGGTAACAGCGCCGGCGACAAGATAGTTTCCATCCTAGAATTCGTTACAAACGCTCCGGAGGACCACGGTGAGTTCGTCAGGCTCGTATGGGCGGAAGATTTTTGTTTTTCTGATTTCCGTCTTCGCGTTGCTTTGCGTATATACGCCTACCGCTTCGGCGCAATTCAAAGCGTGGGTTGCGGCCAAGCTGCCTGATACCCCCGAGGGCCTGGGAATCGATGCGAAGGGCAACCTCTACGCCGCGCTGGCGCACACCAACGAAGTGGTAATGCTCAAGAATGATGGCGGCTGCGAGCACATTGCGTGGGTTCCGTCGAAGGCAGAGCGCGGCAGGGGCCAATTGAGCGGGCTCGACGTGGACAAGCAGGGGAACATCTACGTCGCGTACAAGCAAAACTCAAAATACGACGCCGGCGACTTGCATAGTCCGTTTCACGCCGCATGCCGCGATGCGACGGTTACGCGCTCCGGCGTGTACAAGATCGACGCGAAGACGCACGAGGTGGCGCCGCTGGCAACGCGGGCGGATGGCTGGCCGTTCTGCTTTCCCGACGACGTGGCGGTCGATTCGCGCGGCAATGTTTATATGACTGATCTCACGTATTCGGCGATCTGGAAGATTTCGGCGGATGGGAGGAAGGTCGATCTCTGGTCGGACGATGCGCTGCTGAATCCGCCGGCGAAGCCCTATTCGGGCTATTTTGCGGGCGTGAACGATCTGGCGCTGGACAACGGCGAGAAAAATATCATCGCCGTGACGGATGGTGATCCGATGGTGCTGCGCATCCCGATCGAGCCGGATGGATCAGCGGGCAAACCGGAGCCGCTGCCGACCGGCTACTCATTTCTCGACGGAGTCGCGTTGGATCCGAGGGGCAATATTTACATCTCGGAGATTTTGCAGAGCGACATTTGGGTGCTGTCGCCCGATGGATCGCAGCGGATTTTGATCGCCAGCAAGCGAAACGCGCCGCTGGACAACAACACCAGCGTGATCGTGAAGGGCGACGTGCTGTGCACGGCCAATCTGGGGTTCAGTCATGCGAAGCTGGCGGACGCAGATCGCACGGTCGTTTGCATGAGCGGTTTCCCGGTGCCCCAATAATCCGGGTGAATGGCCACCGTCGCGCAAACTCTCCCTACAAAACGGCTGTGTTATCATCGAGCGTTCCGATTGCAGATGAACCATTCCAAGGAGCTGTGACTTGAGCGCTCGAATACTGAACGGCAACGCCATTCGAGATCAAATTTACGCCGAACTGGCGGGCGAAATTGCTTCGCTGGCGTCGGCGGGAGTACGGCCGGGGCTGGCGGCGGTGCGCGTGGGAGACGATCCGGCGTCGAAGCTGTACGTAAACAGCAAGATCGCGGCGTGCGAAAAGCTGGGGCTGGCGAGTTTTCATATTACGCCGCCCGCTTCGACCACGACCGAAGAGCTGCTCAAGATCGTGAACGAACTGAACAATCGCGACGACGTGGACGGAATTCTTGTGCAGATGCCGCTGCCGAAGCAGATCGATTCGAAGAAAATTCTCGACGCGGTGGTTCCGGCGAAGGACGTGGATGGATTTCATCCGGTGAACGTGGGCAATTTGGTGGCGAACCGCCCGGCGCTGGTGGCGTGCACGCCCGCCGGCGTGATGGAAATTTTGCGGCGGAACAATATTCCGATGGAAGGCGCGAACGCGGTGGTGATCGGGCGCAGCGATATTGTTGGCAAGCCGATGGCGCTGCTGCTGCTGCATGCGAACGCGACCGTGACGATCTGCCACTCGAAGAGCAAGGATTTGCCGGGAATCGCGCGGCGCGCCGACATTATCGTGGCGGCGATCGGCAAGGCGGCAATGGTGACGCCGGATTTCGTACGGCCGGGCGCGACGGTGATCGACGTGGGGCAGATCGTGGTGAAGGACGCGAAAGAGGCGGAGCGGATTTTCGCGAAATTCCCGGAAAAGCTCGAATCCTTTAGGAAAAAAGGCTCGGTGCTCGCGGGCGACGTGCATCCGGAGGTAGTGGAAGTGGCGGGCGCGTACACGCCGGTACCCGGCGGAGTGGGCCCGCTGACCATCGCGATGCTGATGAGCAACACAGTGAAGGCTGCGCGAATGCGCCGAGGGGCGCGCATGCCGGCGGCGGCTCCCGCGCGCGGCTGATGCTGCGGATCGGGCTTACGGGCGGGATTGCCAGCGGAAAATCGACGGTGGCGGATATGCTTCGCAGCCGCGATTATCCGGTACTGGACGCGGATGCGCTGGCCCGCGAGTTTCTGGAACCCGGGCAGGATGCGTACAAGGAAGTAGTCGCGCACTTCGGACAGAGAATTCTGGCGCCCGGCGGAGCTGTGGACCGCAAGAAGCTGGCCGCGCTTGTGTTCACGGACGCTGGGGAGCGCGCCAAGCTGAACCAAATCCTTCATCCGCGCATCCGGGAAGTGGCCGATAACTGGTTTGCCGCGCTGGATTATCCGGGCGGGCCGGAGCTGGCGTTTGAGGATGCGGCGCTGATTCTGGAATCAGGAGCGCGGAAGAACCTGGATCGAGTTGTGGTCTGCTGGTGCAGGCCCGAGCAGCAGATGGAGCGGTTGCGGGAGCGCGGCATGTCCGAGGAGGAGGCGCGCATGCGCATCGCCGCGCAAATGCCCATCGATGAAAAACGCAAAATGGCCGATGAAGTAATCGATTGCTCGGGATCGATCGAGGAGACGGAGCGCCAGGTGGATCAGATGCTTGCCAGGTTCAAGCGAGATTAGGAATACGGAATTGGGGAACAGCCGCACGCGCGCCATTCGTTTGCTGTTCATCGGGCTGATCATTGGGCTCGGCGCATACTGGATCGGTTCGCACTACGGGCAGCGTCAGCCCGGCTCCGTTGGCGCGATTTCTGCGCCGGGGCGGCCCGCGCAGGTCACCGCCATCGCCGCCATCCCCGAGGGGCTCGATCCCATTGAGGCGGAAAACGTTCGAATTTACAAGCAAGCTTCGCCGGCCGTGGCGAATATTGTCACGCGGATGGTGCAGTACGATTTTTTTCTCGGACCTGTGCCGGCAGAAGGCGCCGGATCGGGATTTTTGATCGACACTGATGGGCACATCCTCACGAATTACCACGTCGTTGCGGGCGCGCAAACGATCCAGGTGACGCTGGGGGATCAATCGCGTTACATCGCCAAGTACATTGGCGCGGATAGGCGGAACGACATTGCTTTGATTCAAATTCAAGCGAAGGGACGAAAGCTCGTGCCGCTGCCGCTTGGCGACTCGCGAAATTTGGTTGTCGGGCAGCGAGTGCTGGCGATTGGGAATCCGTTTGGATTTCAGAGCACGCTTACGACAGGCGTAATCAGCTCGCTGGGCCGCACGGTGCAGACGGACCAGGACACGCTGATTGACCAGGCCATTCAAACGGACGCGGCCATCAACCGCGGTAATTCCGGCGGACCGCTGCTGAATACGCGCGGAGAGGTGATCGGCATCAACAGCGCGATTTATTCACCGAGCGGTACGGCGGCCGGCATCGGTTTCGCGATTCCAATTAACACGGCAAAGCGAGTGGCGCACGAGTTGATTACCTTGGGGCGAGTGGTCCATGCAACGCTGGGCGCATCAGGACGAGCGATCTGGCCGGGACTTGCCGAAGCGCTCAACCTGCCGGTCGATCGGGGGATCATGATCGAAGACGTAACGCCGGGCGGCCCGGCGGCGCAGGCGGGTATTCGCGGCGGCAATCGCATCGTGCTGGCTGGATTGCAACAGCTGCGAATTGGTGGCGATATTCTGATAGCCATCAACGGAAAGCAAATCACGAATCAAAACGACCTGACGCTGTTGCTGAACCGCGCCCGCCCCGGGGATGTTGCGACGCTCACGATCGTGCGCGGCGGCCGAAAGATGGACGTGCGCGTGAAGCTTGGCGAATCATGACGTGAATCCATTTTGGAAGTTGACCGGGCAAAATGATTTAGCGAGACTATATTTTCGAGGAGTTCACTTCATCCCGCGATTGCCCGCCGCATACGGAGTGGGAAGCGGTCCGCGAAGGCGGGAAGAAAATTCCGAACACGGGGAAAAATGAAATGAGCGAGGAAATCGGCGAGCTTTTGCCGCCGGAGCGATTGATGCTGACGCCGGGTCCTTCGTGCGTGGACCCGCGGGTGTACCGCGCGATGGCGGCGCCGATGGTGGGCCACATGGACCCATGGTTTACGTCCATGATGGACGACGTGCAGACGCTCATGCGGCGCGTGTTTCAGACGCACAACCGCGTAACCTTTCCGATTTCGGCTTCGGGATCGGGCGGGATTGAAGCGGCGGTGGCCAACGCGCTGGAATCAGACGACGAGTGCATTGTCTGCGTGAACGGGGCGTTTTCCGAACGCATGGCGATCATCGCCGAGCGCATCCCCGCGAAAGTGATCCGCGTGGAAGCACCCTACGGGCGCACCGTGGATCCGCAGGACGTGATTCGCGCGGGCAAGGGCAAGAAGATCAAGTTTGTCGGATTGACGCACGGCGAGACTTCATCTGGAATCGTGCAGCGCATCGAAGACTACCGAAAAGCCGCCGATGAACTGGGCGCGCTGTTGATTGTCGATACGGTGGCGACGCTCGCGGGCGTGCCGCTGGACGTGGACCGGCAGCGCATCGACATTTGCTTCAGCGGGGCGCAGAAGGCGATCAGCGCGCCGCCGGGTATGGCGCCGATTACGGTGAACGAACGCGTGGAGAAGTACATGGAAACGCGCAAGGAGCCGGTGCGCAGCTGGTATTTCGATCTGCACCCGGCCATGACGTATTGGGGCAAGGACCGGCTGTACCACCACACACCGCCGATCACGCTGATTTACGGAATGCGGGAGGCGCTGCGGCTGGTACTCGAAGAGGGCCTTGAAGCGCGATGGGAGCGTCACGCGCTTTGCCAGCAGGCGCTGGTGACGGGACTCGAAGCGATGGGGCTCGAGATGTTCGTAAAAAATCCGGCGGACCGCCTGATTACCGTAACAGCCGTGAATATTCCGAACGGACTCACGGATAAGAACGTCCGAAAACAACTGCTCGATGAATTCAATATCGAGATCGCGGGCGGGCTGGGACCGCTGGCCGGAAAGATATGGCGAATCGGCCTGATGGGCTATTCGTGCCAGAAATGGAACGTGATGAGGTTTCTCGCGTCGCTGGAAAAGACACTGCTCGATCAGGGCATGCGCGTTCCGTCGGGCGCGGGGGTAGGCGCGGCCATCCAGGTGTTCCGCGAGGCGATGCAGCCGGCGACGGCGGGCGCGCGGAAATAGCCGCCGCGCCAATCGACAGATTCACGTATACCGGAGGGTCCGTGGCCAAAGCGATTGCGTATCCCACCATTCCGAATGCCGGCGCGATGAGCGAATTCATCGCGCCGTTTGAGGTGCCGTCCAAGGTGACCGACTTCGTGTATCATTGCCGGTTTTCGCATTGCTGGAACGCGATCGCGACCCGGCACAGCGATACGATGGACTGCAAGTTCTTCGTGGATGGGAAAGGCGTGATCGTGGGGCTGGCGCATCCGGGATTTGTGGCGTTCCGCAACAAAACGGGGCGTAATTTAACCGACCGCGAAGCAAGCTACGTTGCCGCGGAGTACCTTCGCGAAAGGCTCGAGCAGGAAGACGAGCACTCGCTCTACGACGTATCGGAAGCGGACGTCCTGCGGATTATCGAGAAACTCGGAATTCGCTAGGGCGCTTCGGGGAATTGTGGCGGTGACGTCGCGCCATGGGGCGAAAGCAGGGCCCGATTCACCCACCGTGACCTTTTCGCACCAGTTCCTGAACTTTCGCGGTGATTTCCTTGATTCGCACGGGACGATACAGCACAGCCGCGGCCCGCGGAAGCGCCACGGATTCGACGTGCGAAGCAATCAAGACGGTTGGCACGCGGCTCACCAGGCCGGAAATACGCGGATCGTCGGCGAGCCCGGCGGCCGCTTCCAGTACAACGACAGCGGGACTGTGGCCGCTTGCCAAGGCTCTCCCGACATCCTCAGCCGATTCCATTCCCATGGCCTGCATGCCGGCTTCGAGAAGTTCCGCGCGCACGGAAGTTCGGAGCGTCCAATCGCGAGCGATCACAAAGACGACCTTCATACATACCGTGGCATCCTGTCGCGAAAGTATAGCATCCACGCGACGAGTGACTCGCGGCGGGCGAACGCCTGACCGAAACACGCCGGGTGTTTGGGGGAGCAAGCCCGGAGGCCGTCTGGTAGAATTTTCTTCCTAGAACCGTATTTTCGAGAGGCAGCTGCGTCCGGGCGCGCAGCCGATCATGGAACAAAGCAAGATCATCAGAAATGTCTTGTTGGGAGCCGCTGCGCTCGTGGCGGTGATCCTCATCGCGGCCGTAATGCTGGACGGGCGGGGGCCGCTTGTGCCGGTGGTTAAAGTGACGCGGCAGAACTTGAGCGCCAGCATTACCAGCAACGGGAAAGTCGAGCCCATCGCGCCGTTCACGGCACGCGCCGGCTTCCCGACCTTTGTCGAGAAGGTGCTCGCAAAAGAGGGGCAAGTGGTCCACAGGGGGGAATTGATCCTGACGTTGGAAGCGTCCGATATGCGCGCGCAGTTGGCGCAGGCACGCGCGGATTTGCTGACCGCGCAGACGGAACTACGGAACGCGCGGGAGGGAGGCCCGCCGGATCAAGTGGCACAGCTCAAAGCGGACTTGCAATCGGCGCGGATGCAAGTGAAGAACCTGAGGAATTCGGTGAAGCAACTGGAAGATTTGGTGGCGAAGCAGGCAGCCACGCAGCAGGAACTGATCCAGGCGCGCGAAAATCTGACAAAAGAGCAGGGCGTGCTTCAGACGCTCGAGGCGAAGCAAAACGATTTGAAACAGCGGGAGGCTCAACTGGTTGAAGGCGCGCAATTGCGCGTGAGCCAGGCGCAGAACCTGGTGCGGTCGCTCGAAGCGAAAGTCGCCTCGGCGAGAGTGGTTTCGCCGATCGATGGCACGCTGTATTCACTGCCCGTAAAGCTGGGAGATTTCGTGCAAACGGGGCAGGTGCTCGCCCAAATCGCTGATTTGCGAAGGTTGCGCGTGCGGGCGTTCGTGGATGAGCCGGATTTGGGCTCGCTGGCCGTCGGGCAAGAAGTGGATGTGACGTGGGATGGCAAGCCGGGCAAGGTATGGAAGGGCAGGACGGAACAGCTTCCCCAGCAAGTGGTGGCGAGGGGCATGCGCAGCGTGGGCGACGTGCTGTGCTCGATCGACAACAGCGATATGGATCTGCTGCCGAATACCAACGTGGACGTGCAAATATTGGTTCACGCGCAACGAGACGTGCTGGCGGTGCCGCGCGCGGCGGTGAACGAGCAGGGGAATCAGCATTACGTCTTTGTGGTTCGAGGCGACCGAGTGGAGCGGCGAAACATCACAGTGGGTATCGCCAGCAGCTCGATGTATCAGGTGGTATCGGGGCTATCGAGCGGTGACGTGGTGGCGGAGCCCGTGGAGCAAACGCTTCGCAACGGCGCGAAAATCCGGCCTTTGGAGGCGCAGTGAAAAGCAAGGTCAGCGGGGGCGCGCAAATCGCCCTAACGAGCGTGGCGCTGGCGATTTTGTCATTGGCGCCGCCATCCATGGCGGGCTGGCGGGGAGCCAATGGAAACGCGGTGGACGTTTCCGGGATCATCGATACGGCGCGGCAACAATTCGATCAGGGGCAGTACGGTGCGGCGGTGGCAACGCTGCAATCCGCTCAGTCGCAGAATCCGACCAGCGCGGAGACGTGCTTTTGGATGGGACGCGCTTTATTCGAGATTCACGACTACGACGGCGCCATAGCGCAGTTCCAGAAGGCGGTGAACCTGAACGGAAATGTTTCGCGCTACCACCAATGGCTGGGCCGCGCCTATGGGAACAAGGCGGACAAAGACAAGAGCTTTTTCGTGGCGCGCAACGCCAAGAGGCAATTTGAGACGGCCGTGAAACTCGATCCATCCAATGTGGCGGCGCGCCGCGACCTGGCGGAGTACTCCATGCAGGCGCCGTGGATCGTGGGCGGAAGCAAGCAAGAAGCGCTCGCGCAGGCAGTGGCCATCGCCGCAATCGATCCGGTACAGGGTCACCTAGTAAAGGCCGAGTACTATTCAATGGTGCAAAAAAATCCGTCGAAGGCCGCAATTGAATATCAGCAGGTTCTGGCGGAGAAGCCCGATGGGGTGGAACCGTATCTGGAGGCGGCGGCCTTCTTTGGGCAGCAGAACAAGCTGCCGGAGATGAAATCCGCGATTGACGCCGCGGCGCAACTGCACCCGAACGATCCGCGAGTGACATTTTATCGCGGGATCTACAGCGTGCTTTCGAGCACGAGCCTCGATGGCGCGGAGGAAGAGATCAAGTCGTACCTTGCAAGCACGCCGGACCGCAGCGATTGGCCGTCGCATTCGTCGGCGCGCGACTGGCTGGGGAGGCTCTACCAGCAGCAAGGAAAACCCGTTCAAGCAGCCGAGCAATACCGTGCCGCGTTGCAGCTTGATCCGCAAAATCAGGACGCGCGAGCGCGCCTGCAGCAGCTCGAAAAAGCGGTACGTTAGGGATCCAGCGCGCTCGGGAAAGCGCCACTCTTCGTTTTCATCGATCGAATGAAACACGTTCAAAGCTCATCGGCGTTCTGGGGCGAGACCTGGGGGCTGACTATGCAGGCGCTGCGCGTCCACAAGGTGCGCGCGGCGCTGGCGATGCTCGGCGTGGTAATCGGAAGCAGCTGTATTGTGCTGGTGGTGACGGTGGCGCTGACTGGGCGAAAATACGTCCTGAACCAGATTGAGGGCATCGGGGCGAATCTGATTTATGCGTACGCGGTGGCGCCGAACGGGCCCGAGTCCCTGCCCCGGGGCGACCTGATCACGCCGGCCGATTTGCAGGCGATCAAAGACGGAATCCCGAGTGAACTGGTGAATGCCGCCGGCGCGACCGCAGCAGCGATGACAGCATCCGCAAACGGGCAACAGCGCGCCGTGAATCTAGTCGGGGTAACGCCGGGTTTTAGGGAAATTCGGCACCTGCAAATATTGGCGGGAAGTTACTTCGTGCAGGACGACTTCATGTCCACGAACAAGATTTGTTTGCTGACCAAAACGCTCGCGGCGCGGTTATTTCCACACCAGAATGCCGTCGGGCAGACGGTGCGCGTGGGCGAAATGGATTTGAGCGTCATCGGCGTGTTTCAGGAGCGCGAGGCGACGCTGGGCACCTCGGAAATCGTGCCGGAATCAGTGCTGGTGCCCTTTTCGCTGCTGCACTACTACACGGGGACCGATTACTACCAGAATCTGTACGTGCAGGCGAGCGGCGCGGATACGGTGCCCCAGGTTACCAAGGAAGTCCGAGCGATCCTGCAGATGCGCCACCGCATTGGCGCCGAGTATTCCGTTCAAAACCTCGCAGGCGTTTTGCAAACAGCGCGGGATATCGCGCGTGCGCTGACGTGGGTGTTGATTGCGATCGCCCTGATAGCGCTGACGATCAGCGGCATCGGGATCATGAACATCATGCTGGTGACGGTGAGCGAGCGCACGCGAGAGATCGGGATTTTGAAGGCGATCGGGGCCACGCGAGACGCGATCTTGTACCAATTTTTGCTGGAAGCGTTCACGATCAGCGGTGTTGGGGCGGTGGCGGGAATTGCCATCGCGGTCGTGCTGCGGGCGCTTGTCAATTTCGTGATCAGGGTGTTCCCCGATGTCGGTAACATCACGCTGCCGATATCGTGGGTATCGGTCGTACTAGCCTTCGTAGTATCCTGTGCCACGGGTTTGATCTTCGGCTACTTACCGGCGAACCGAGCAGCAAGGTTGCAGCCGATCGAGTCGCTTCGGCATGAATGAGACCGCTCACCGCGGAAACCAATTCAGAAAGTTTTTTGCAGCGACCGCATTGGCGGCCGCGCTGCTAGGGAGCACGGCTGCGCGGGCGCAGAGTAAGACAGAAGCGCCCGGGCAGACCTCGGGCACGCTGACGCTGCAAGAGGCGCTTCGGTTGGCGCTGCAGAACAGCCCGGATATGCGGCTGGCGCGGGCGCAGTATGCGGTGGCACTCGGCGAAGCGCGGGTTGATCGGGCGGCGTTCCTGCCAAACCTTTACACCGGAACGGGGCTGGCGTACACGCGCGGATTCCCGTCGCTTCCGGGCGGGCAGGCACCGTCGGTCTTCGAACTCGATTACCAGCAAACCATATTCAATCCGCTGCTGCGAGGTCAGCAGCATGCGGCAGAAGATCGCGCGAAAAATCAGAAAATCGAGATGGATCGAGTTCGCGACGATATCATCGTCCGGACGGCCACGGCATATTTGAATTTGGCGGACGTGCAGCATTCCCTGCAACTGTTGCAAACCGAGAAGACGAGCTCGCAAACGATCCTGCAAATCGTCCAAGAGCGAGAGCGGGCGAACCTCGCGCTACCCATCGACGTGACGCGGGCGCAACTGACGCTGGCGCGCATCAATGAGAACACTGTCAAACTGGAGGACCAGGAACAGACGCTCGAGCAACAGCTTCGCCAACTGACCGGGATTCCGGAAAGCCAGCCGATTCAGGTGAGCCCGGAAGTGCCTGTATTCGCGTCTGGCGCGGCGCAGGCGGAAGGGAACGCCAAGGAATTGTCCGTTGCGCCGCCCAGCCTGGAGTCGGAAGGCAATCTGATCGATTTGGCGGTGCAGAACGACCGGAGCGTGAAGGAAGCCGAGAACGAGCGCGCGGCACGCGAGCAGGAATACCGCGGGGCTCGCTGGAGCTATTTCCCGACCGTGGCGATCGTCGGGCAGTACAGCATTCTAAGTAAATTCAACAATTACAGCGAGTTCTACAAGGCGTTCGAGCGCAACAATGTCAATGTGGGCATTCAGGTGACGGTGCCGATCTTTGCAGCAAAGACCTCGGCAACGGTCGCATTGGCGAAGAGTCAGCTAAACGAGGCGGATCTGCAACTGGGCCAGCGCCAGCGGCAGGTAACGCGCGAGATTCGGCAGAAGATCGCGAACGTGCGTGAGTTGGACGCTAGCAGGGAAGTTGCCCGACTGGACTTACAACTGGCACAGCAAAATTTGCAGATAGAGCAGGATAAGTTCAATAATGGCCGTGCTACGCTGGAGGAAATCGAACAGGCGCGACTGGATGAAAGCCAGAAGTGGGTGGCTTTCCTGAATGCTGATTTTGCGCGCGAACAGGCGCAACTCGTGCTTTTGGAAGCCACTGGGCAACTGGCAAAAGTTTTTCAATAGAACGCATCTAAAAACCCTGTATTGGGCGGTCCGAGGAAGTGAAGTAGAATGAATTTTCGGAATCGCGTTATTGGAAGCTGAATTCCTGCCGAGGAGCGTACATGCCGTCTGTGATGAAAACGCTGTTTCTAAACCCGCCGAGTTTCGAGAAGTTCGACGGGGGCGCGGGTTCCCGCTGGCCCGCAACGCGGGAGATTGAATCCTACTGGTACCCGGTCTGGCTTTCATATCCCGCCGGAATGTTGCCCGGCAGCCGGTTGCTGGATGCTCCGCCGCGGCACATGTCTCCGGCGGAAGTCATTCAAATTGCCAAAGATTATGAGTTTTTGGTTCTGTTCACCTCGACAGTAGGCTTTTATAGCGACTTAAAAATCGTTCGTTCCATCAAGGAATTAAATCCCGACATCAAGGTTGCCTTTGTGGGTCCACAGGTACAGATCCGGCCGGCAGAGAGCCTGATGGCGAGCGCGGACATCGATTTTGTCGTTCGCGGAGAATTCGATCATGCCGTTGTGGAATACGCGCACGGAATGCCGTTATCGCAGATCCAGAATGTGAGCTACGTTCAAAACGGGAAAGTGATCCACAATCCATCGCGCCCGCCGCTGCAAACGGCGGAACTGGACGCGCTGCCGTTCGCAACCGAGGTTTATCAGCACAACCTGCGCATCGAGGACTACAACGTTCCGTTTTTGCTTCACCCGTTTGTGTCGTTTTATACGAGCCGCGGATGCCCCGCGCTGTGTACGTTCTGCCTTTGGCCGCAGACGCTTTCGGGACACGCGTGGCGGACGCGATCCGTGGAAAACGTAGCTCGCGAATTCCGGCAGGCGCACCAAATGTTTCCTCAGGCGAAGGAGTTTTTCTTCGACGACGATACGTTCAACATTCGGAAGGACCGCGTGATGGCGCTCTGCAAGGAATTCGAGCCGGTCGGATTCCGGTGGTCGTGCACGGCGCGGGTGCACGGCGATTACGAGACGCTTTCGGCGATGGCCAATGCGGGATGCCGGCTTCTAATCGTGGGATTTGAATCGGGAGACGCGCAAATCCTGAAGAACATCAAGAAGGGTCAGACGCTCGAGATGGGCCGTAATTTCGTCAAAAACTGCAAGAAAGTGGGCATTCACGTCCACGGCGATTTCATCATCGGGCTGCCCGGCGAGACGAAGGAAACGATCGAGAAGACCATCAATTTCGCCAAGGAACTCGATTGCGAAACGATCCAAGTTTCGCTGGCCCATGCTTACCCGGGCACCGAGCTCTACGAGCGCGGAACGCGGGAGGGTTTCCTGGCGGGCGAAGCGATCACCGACGCGGGCGGGCACCAGTTGCCGCACCTCGAATATCCCGGGCTTTCGAAGGAATACATGGTCGAGGCGGTGAACCGCTTCTACGACAGTTATTATTTTCGGCCAAAGGTCGCGTGGCGGATCGTGCGCGATGCGCTTTGGGACGGGCACGAGCGCAAGCGGCTGTACCATGAAGCCGTCGATTTTCTGAAGCTCCGCGCCGACCGCAAGAAGATAGCCCGCAAAACAGGCGTGGCGAAAAAGGCGCTGGTGACCGTTCCAGCGTTGCCCGCAAGAACCGAAGTGAGCGGATCGCAAGAAGCATGAGCCCAAGTCGGGCACTGCGGCTTAAGACGTACTCGCTGATTTGCGCCATGCTGGTGTTTGGCCCGCTGGGCGACGTGCTGCTTGGGAAGGCCATGAAGAAGATCTCCCCGATGAGCAGCTGGGCGCCCGGGAGCGTGGTGCGATTCTTCATCCGCGCATTCACATCACCGACAGCCTGGCTGGGAATCGGCTCTCTCGTGCTGTTCTTCGTGGCATATCTTCTTGTGCTCTCGTGGGCCGATTACAGCTACGTGCAGCCTGCATCGGCGCTGTCGTACGGATTAGTGGCTCTGCTGGCGGTCATAGCCCTGAATGAAAAGATCACGCCGGTTCGCTGGGGCGGGGTTGTGCTGATCTGCCTCGGCGTTTTTGCCGTGGGTCAGACGGCGCCGCGCACGACCGAGCCTCGTTAAATGCCAAGCTTGGCTTGCGATCAACGGGAAATCGTGCCCAGCAGCGAAGCCACACGTCCGCCCGTGAAGCCGAAACATCGCCCGCACCTGCGCGTAAAGACCTACATTTTGATAGCGCTGATGGTGCTGCTGAATCCGATCAGCAATATTTTGCTCAAGAAGGGAATGGATCAGGTGGGGCCGATGGCCAGCTGGGCGCCTTCGAGGGTGGCGGCGTTTTTCTCTCACGCCTTTGCGACGGCCACGATCTGGCTGGCCATTGCCTGTTTGATGGGCTTTTTCGTCTCGTACCTGCTGGTTCTCTCGTGGGCGGATTATTCTTTTGTTCAACCTTCGGCGGCGCTCGCGAATGGCTTGACGGCATTGCTGGCGTTTTACGTTTTGCACGAATACATCAGTCCGGTGCGATGGATCGGAATTGCGTGTATTTGCGCGGGAGTTTTTGTGGTGGGGCGCACGCATCCTCAAACGACGGTGACGCAAATTTGATCATCACGGGCGCAATTTTCTACCTGTTTATCCTGCTATCCGGCACGGGCGGGGAGATGTGCGTCTCGCACGCAATGAAGACGATCGGCGAAGTGACGGACTTCCGGCCACGCTCGATTTTGCGAAGCATCGGGCGGGCCATGAAAGTGCCGTGGATGTGGATTGGCATCGCGCTGATGGCGCTGGGATTTTTCTCCCTGCTGGGGCTGCTTTCGATCGCGAATGTGAGCTTCGTGTATCCCGCGTCCGCGCTGAGCTACGTGGTCGGCGCGCTCGGCGGGAAGTTTATCCTGGGAGAAAACGTCACGAAACAACGCTGGGCGGGCGTGCTGCTCGTGGCGTTGGGCGTGGTTCTGGTTGTAGTCGGCCGAGGATAAGTTTTGGCAATCGGGGCATCTGTTCGCGATGCGGTGCTGCTGCTCGCGCTCGCGCCGTTCGCCTATTACCTGCTGGCCATGTTCGCGGCTTTTCGGTTTTTCCGCGCCGCGCACCATGAATCCTCCGCCGTCGAGGGATTCCATCCACCCGTCAGCATCCTGAAGCCGATCCGCGGACTCGACCGGGAAGCCTATGAGAACTACGCCAGCTTTTGCCGCCAGGATTACCCCGAATTTGAAATTCTCTTCGCGGTGTCCGACGCGAGCGATCCCGCGATCAAGGAAATCGAGCGGCTAATTCGCGATTTTCCGGCACGGCCAATCCGGCTGCTGATCGGATCGGAGCCGGTGGGCGCCAGCGATAAAGTCAACAAGCTGATCCGCATGGCACGCGAATCGCGTTACGAAATTCTCGTCGTCAGCGACAGCGACGTGCGCGTCGACGACGGTTTCCTGCGCGCCATCGCTCCGCATTTCCGTGGTTCCGAAACGGGCGGCGTTACCTGCCTGTACCGCGGTGTATCGGAGGGATGCTTTGCCGCGACCCTTGAAGCTCTCGGCAACACCGGAGATTTTGCTCCGGGAGTTTTGATTGCGGGGCTTTTCGGCGGCATCGATTTCATGCTCGGCGCGGTGATGGCGACGACGAAGAGCCAGCTTGCGGCAATCGGCGGATTCGAATCGCTGGCCGACTATTTCTGCGATGATTACGAACTTGGCCACCGAATCGCGGCAAGCGGCAAGCGCGTGCTGCTGAGCGGGTTCCTGGTTTCGATTGTCTATCCGCGCGAAAACTTGACCGAGGCATTTCGTCACCAGCTTCGCTGGAATCTGAGCATCCGCTACTCACGCCCGTGGGGGCATTTCGGGCTGTTGTTTTCGCACGGGCTGGCGTGGGCGATTGCGGGCGCGCTGCTCGCGCCGTCCGCGGCGATCACGGGTTTCTACCTTGGAGGCTATCTCGTGTTGCGCTGCGCGATGGCGCTAACCGTCGGCGTGCTTGGCATGCAGGATGAAACGATGCGCCGCTGGTGGCGGCTTTTGCCTCTACGCGATCTTTTTGCGTTCGTCGTATGGATCGCCAGCTTCTTTCCCCAGCGCATCCGCTGGCGCGGCCGGGAGTTTTACGTGCGTGAAAAGCGACTGGTGCCCGCCGAAACGCGGAGGTCGTAAGCAGGGCGTTCGCTCACATGTGCTCCAGCTCGACCTCCGCTTGCAGGTTTTCCCGGTCCCGCGAGATGGTCGCTACAGCGAGCCGGCGTCCATCGCGGAGAAAGCTCACGGAGGCATCGCGCGAATCGAGCGAGCCATCCACGCGAACGGCGTCCCAGCGTTCGGCGTGGCCTACATAACGGATGTTCACATCGTAGTGCTGGCTCCAGAAGAACGGCACGGCATCGAAGCGCTCGCGCGCGCCCAGGATGTTTCGCGCCGCGGTTTGACCCATGCGTTCGGCGACGACCCAGTGTTCGACACGAATGCTTTCTCCCGTGTGCGGATCCGGCCACCGCGCCGCGTCGCCAGCCGCGTAAACGCCGTTCGCACTAGTTTCAAGAAATTCGTTCACCACAATGCCGCGATCGACCGCCAAACCGGAACGTTCGGCAATCGCGATCGACGGCCGAACGCCGGCGCCGATGACAACAAAATCCGCGGAGAGGCTTTTGCCCCCGCTCAGCATCACCGTTTGACCGTCGATGGACTTGACGGTTTCACTGAGATGGAATGTAACGCCATGTTCTTCATGGATTGCTTGCACAAGTTTGCCGATCTCGGCGCCCATGACGCGTTCGAGAGGCCGCTTTTCGGGCGCGACCACATCCACGGCGACTCCGCGAGTCCGAAGCGAAGCAGTGACTTCGAGGCCGATGAAGCTGGCGCCGATAACGAGGGCGCGTTTTGCGGACCGCGCGCGCTCGGCGATGGCCCGGCTGTCGGAAAAGCTGCGGAGGTAAAAGACGTGCGCAGTATCGGCGCCCGGGATCGGCAGGCGCACGGGATCGGCTCCGGTGGCGATCAAAAGCGCTCCGTATTCCCGGCGAGAGCCATCCTCCAAATGAACGACTCGCGATTGCGCGTCGATCGACTTGGCGCGCGAGCCGAGCGCGAGTTCCACGCGGCGCTCGGCGTATAGATCAGCAGGCCACAGCGGGATCCACTCGTCCTGAGCCTGGCCCGCGAGAAAGTCTTTGGAGAGATTGGGCCGATCAACCGGCGCATCGGAATCGGCGCTGATGATGGTAATGGGTCCTTCATACGCCTCGCGCCGCAGCATATCCGCGGCAGCCAAACCCGCCGCGCCGCCACCGATGATCAGGACGGAGGGCGGATGAGAGGAAGCACGCCTAGAGATAGCGGCAGGTTTCGCCGGCGCCTTCTCTCGAACGACGATCGCGTCACCGCGCCGCTCCACGCGCCAACAAGAGACCGGACTGAGAGCGGGAGCACGAACCGCTTCGCCCGTAGCCAGATCGAAAGCTGCGTGATGCCATGGGCAGCGGACGGTATCACCAACAACCAGTCCTTCGGCGAGCGGACCGCCATAATGCGTGCAGTGCGCGCCCACGGCAAAAAATCGTTCGCCGCTGCGAACGAGGACGACTTTTTCTTCGCCCACGTGGCCGGCGACCATCCCTCCATCGGGAACTGAAGCGACTGGAACTCCAACGGTCAGATCAGTGCTCATGCGCGCTCCTCCGGCTGGAACTTGATGCCATTTAGTAGTCAGCAATATTTCATGGCTCTTGGATGACGAAACGTGCGATTCCGACTCTTTCGGGCCAATGCACCCGCGTGTTATGTTGCGGCTTGGAACGACCGGGGTGAAGGGATGAGCGAACGATTTGCTGGACAAACGGCACTCGTGGCCGGCGGCACCGGCGGGATGGGCCGCGCGGTGAGCCTGGAATTCCTGAGCGAGGGAGCGACGGTCATCGCGACGTACCAAAACCATGCCGAGTTCGCGGCGTTGCGCGAACAAGCGGGGGGAGACGCTAGTAGGCTCGAAGGGCACGCTGTGGATTTAGGCGATGACCGTGCCGTGCAGCAACTCGTGGCGGATATCGTCGCCAAGCACAGGCGCCTGGACGCGGCGGTCAATACCGTCGGCGGATATGCGGCCGGTTGGAAGCTCTGGGAAATGGACCCGGAAGTAATGGACAAAATGCTCGCGCTCAACCTGCGGACGGGCTACACGTTGATGAGACATGTTGTTCCGGCGATGCTACGGCAGGGGCGAGGTGCGATCGTGAATGTGGCGGCGAAAGCGGCGATCGACCACGCCGCTTCGTCGGCAGCCTACGCGGCGTCCAAATCCGCGGCATTGGCCATGATCGATTCGCTCGCCGCGGATTTGAAGGGTACGAGCATCCGCGTCAATTCGATACTGCCCAGTATCATCGACACGGAGGCGAACCGGCGCGCCATGCCGAAAGCCGATTTCTCGAAATGGCCGAAGCCGCGAGAGATTGCGCGCGTCATTCTTTTTTTGTGCAGCGATGACGCGAAGGTGATTCACGGCGCGGCCATTCCGGTGTGAGTTCGATACACAGAGTGCGGTGCAGGCCGTTTAGCGACGCTTGATGAACGTCCCGTCGTTGAGTTCGTTCACGGCTTGGCGCAATTGCGCTTGGGTATTCATCACGATCGGGCCATACCATGCGACAGGTTCCTCGATCGGCTTGCCCGAGACCAGCAGAAATCGAATTCCGGCCTCGCCCGCCTGGACGCTGATTTCGTCGCCTCGATCGAATAGCACGAGCGAATGGTTGGTCACGTCGTAAACCGGCGGCGCATTGGGATCAACTACTTTGTCCGTAAGCACCGCGCGAGGATCGGAAGCATCCCGGAATGCGCCGGAGCCGGCAAAAACGTACGCGAACGCGTTGCGGGTGGTCTCGATTTTGAGCCGCTTTCGCCTGCCGGCGGGAACGAACACGTCCAGATAGCTCGGATCAGCCGCCACTCCTTCGACGGGACCGCGTTTGCCCCAGAATTCCCCGCAGATGACGCGCACGCGGGCGCCGTCATCATCCGTTACTTCGGGAATCGCGCTCGCCGGGATGTCCTGATAGCGCGGATCGGTCATCTTGAGCGAAGACGGCAAATTGGCCCACAGCTGGAAGCCGTGCATGCGGCCCTGCGAATCGCCCTTGGGCATTTCCTGGTGCAGGATTCCGCTGCCTGCGGTCATCCACTGCACGTCGCCAGCCGACATTTTCCCTTTGTTGCCAAGGCTGTCGCCGTGCTCGACTGATCCGGCAAGTACGTACGTGATCGTCTCGATTCCGCGATGAGGATGCCACGGGAATCCGGCCAAATAATCGGACGGATTGTCGTTGCGAAAATCGTCGAGCAGCAAGAATGGATCGAAATCATTTGTCTGACCGAAACCGAACGCGCGTTGCAATTTCACTCCCGCGCCTTCAATCGTGGGTTCCGGCTCGATGATCTTCTTAACTGGACGGAGTGACATCTTTTCCTCCCCACCTGTTATTAAATCCATTTAGATGACGGCAATGCAAAAACAATTCACAGGCACCGGCCAAGGCGAAACGAATGTTAAACGAAAGGCGAAGGGAAGAAAATGGCTGCCGGGCTAGGAATCGAACCTAGAGTCTTCTGGTTCAGAGCCAGACGTGTTGCCAATTACACCACCCGGCAGCGGTTCTCAGATTCTATCATTTTCCGCGCGGTTTTCGCGGCTGGATCTGCCTGGCGACTCGCCTGGTGCGCGTTCTTCGACGTTGAGGCAACGACGTCACCTGCGGCGAATCGGGCATGGTCCGGCCACGATGGAGAGCCGGTTGGGCGTTGTGTCCCCTGCTGGAACAGGACTTAGCTGGGGGTCCGACCAGCAAATACAGGCGGCCGCCGGGCCTTCGTCGCGCGGCGTCTCCTGACCGCCCCAGCCGAAGGTTACGCGAACGCCGAAATGCCGGTGACGTGCTCGCCGATGATCAGCCGCTGGATATCGTGCGTGCCTTCGTACGTGTACACCGATTCGAGGTTGTTCATGTGGCGCATCACACAGTAATCATCCACGATCCCGTTCGCGCCCAGCAGTTCGCGCGCGCGCCGCGCCACTTCGATGGCCATCCACACGTTGTTCATTTTGAGCATGGAAATTTGCACCGGTTGGGCGCGATTTTGATCCTTTAACCGGCCCACGTGCAGCGCCAGCACCTGCGCCTTGGAGATTTCCGTGATCATCCACGCGAGCTTGTCCTGCACCAGCTGATGCGCCGCGATCGGCTTATTGGCGAATTGCTTGCGCGTTTTCGTGTATTGCAGCGCCGTATCGTAACACGCCATCGCCGCGCCGATGCCGCCCCAGCCGATTCCGTACCGCGCCTGCGTCAGGCATGAAAGCGGCCCGCGGAGTCCATCAATTCCTGGCAGTAAATTGTCGGCTGGGATTTCGCAGTCGTTGAACGAAAGTCCGGAAGTCACCGACGCGCGCATCGAAAGCTTTCCGTGCACGTCGCGCGTCGTAAAACCTTTTGTCCCTTTTTCGACCAAAAAGCCGCGCACGCGCCCGTCTTCGCATTTGGCCCACACCACGGCCACGTCCGCGATGGAGCCGTTCGTAATCCACATCTTTTCTCCGTTTAGCACGTAACGGTCGCCACGCTTGACCGCTCGGGTGAGCATTCCACCCGGATTCGAGCCAAACTGGGGTTCCGTCAGGCCGAAGCAGCCGATCGCCTCGCCCCTTTGCAAGCGTGGCAGCCATTTCTCCTTTTGCGCCTCGGTTCCGTAGGTGTGGATCGGATACATCACTAGCGCGCTTTGCACCGAGGCGAAGCTGCGCAATCCTGAATCGCCGCGCTCCAGTTCCTGCATCACCAGCCCGTACGCCACGTTGGACATTTCCGCGCAGCCGTAGCCTTTCAGGTTGGCGCCGAAAAATCCGAGTTCGCCCAGTTGCGGCACCAGCTCCATCGGGAACGTCGCATCGCGATAATGCTGCTCGATAACCGGCAGCACGCGCTCGTCCACGAACTGCCGCGCCGTGCACCGCGCCAGCAGTTCTTCATCGCTGAACAAAGAATCCAGATCGAGAAAATCCACGCCGGAAAACGCCGCCATCAGGCTCCTCCTCGCACTACAAACTTGCATTCACAACGGCAAACGATCGTCTGGATTTTGAAATCATGCCTTTAGACACGACATAAAGCCGCCCAAGCAAAGTTTCGCTGTTGGCCTTCCCAATTTCGCCAACCTACTTGTTCGCAACCCGCGCTACAGCGTGTGCAAGTAGGCCATCAAATCCGAGAGCTGCTGCTGCGTGAGCGCGTCGCCTTGTTCCGGCATCATGCCGCGGCCGTTGATGATCGTCTGCTCCACGAAGCGGTCGTTGGCCGGGAGGCCGCTGGGAAGATATTTCTTGCGGAACAAACCCTTCAAGCCCGGTCCCTTCAAACCCGATGAAGAATACGCATAGTGGCAGGGCGCGCAATCGGTATTGAAAACCAGCCGACCCGCTGATTCCTGCGCATTCAATCCAAGTTGCGCGTCGGTTTCCTTCGACAGATCCTTGCCGCGGCACCCTGCCGCGAACACAAGAATCACCATGCCTGCCGCCGCGAACGCTATTCGCGACGCCCGGGCAGTCGTTTTGCTCCACGTCATCAATTCGCGTACCGCGCGCGGGCCATGGAGCGCTTCCAAAGCCGCGCGGACGCGATCGCCGCTCCCTCAACCAGCGACCGCAGTTTCTTATAGATCATTTCGGGTTCGAGCTTGCCCACGCCCGCGAACGTGCCGAAACCGCAATCGGTTCCGGCGATCACCCGCTCGCGGCCGACAATCTCCGCAAACGGTGCGATCCGCTGCGCTACCACCTCCGGATGTTCCACCACCGCGTTGCACGGCTCGATCAATCCCGGCACGAGCACTTTGTCCTCGGGAATGCGCGCGTTGCGCCATACCGTCCATTCGTGTTGATGCCGCGGGTTGGCGGCCTCGAACAAAATCGCCCTCGGCTTCGCGCGCAGCACGATGGAGATGATTTTTTCGAGCGGGATATCGTGATCGTGCGGCCCTTCGTAATTCCCCCAGCAGACGTGCATGCGCACGGAATCAGCCGGAATTTGCGAGAGCGCGTGATTCAGCGCGTCCACATGAAGTTCCGCGCGCTTCAAAAATTCCGTTTCGCTCAGGTCCTGAAATCCGGTGTGGCGCGCCATGGCCAGGTCGGGGCAATCCACTTGCAACAAAAATCCTGCCGCGACGATCGCCTCGTACTCGCCCTTCATCGCCTCCGCTACGGCTTCCACGTACGCGCGATGCGATGGATAAAATCGGTTGGGCTGAAACGCGGTTACCAGCCCCGGAGACGCCGCGTTCATAAATGCTTCCGCGACGCGCGTTTTCCCGACGGCGTCGCGCAGATTCGCCAGATCCTTTCGCAACTGCCGCCGGTTTTGTACCGCTACCGGGCCCGTGCAGCACGAACGCCGAAACGCCTGCCGGCCCGCAACGCGCGCGATGCGCTCGCGAAAATCCGGATAGGCCGCCAGATCGAGCGCCGGTTTGCGCGGCTCATCGCCTTCGAATCCGGAAAGCCGCTCGTGAATGTACGTCGCGTAGCTGACCTTGCTGGCTTCTCCATCGCTGACGATATCGATTCCGATCGCCGCCTGCCGCGCCACGTTGTCGGCAACGGCTTCGCGGACCAGCCGGTCGAATTCCGCCTGATCGACGTCTTCACCATGGTCCTTGCGCAAAAGCAGGTCGCAAAGCGCCGCCGAGCGCGGGAGGCTGCCAACGTGAGTGGTAAGAATGCGGTCGGTGCTAAGTCTCATTGGAATTCCGGGAGCGTTATTTCAATCGCATCTTGGATCATTGAGGCTAGCACATTGGTTCACCGAAATTCACTAGCCGAGCCTCGCGTCTAGTACACTGGCAAAAAGCGCGGACAAAAGACCTCTGAAGATCATCCGCGGGGCAGGAGCGGAGAAATGGCAGTTGCGAATGTAACGGGAAGCATTGCGGCCATTTGCACCACCGGCGCGTTCGTGCCGCAAATTTTGAAAATCCGCAAGCAGGGCGGAGAAGACCTCTCGTACGCCATGCTGGGCGTTTACTTCATCGGGGTGGCGCTATGGCTTGTGTACGGGCTGATGATCGGCGCCGCTGTCGTGATCTGGGCTAATGCCGTTGGAGCCTTTCTCGTGGCCGTCGCCATCTTGCTTAAAGCGACTCATCCCAGCCGCTCGATCGCCGAGCGGCGCGGCGCAGGCGCTGGATCCGAATTCGCCGGCGATTAATCGTCATATCCCCGTACGCGCAGGGCGCGCTGCGATGGCGGCTCCGAGTACATTTCTTCCACCATCGAGGCGCGGCGATCGAGGATGATTTTCTGGTTGAGCGAACCTTTATCCGTAATTTCCCCCGCATCCAGCGAAGGAGCCTCCTCCATCAGCATCGCGCGAACCACGCGATTTGAGTTTCCTGTTGCCTGCCGCGCAAAGGATTCCAGCAACTCCGCGAATTTCGCAACCACCGCGGGATGACGCAAAACTTCGGCTGCTGAAGCTGACGGGGTCAGACCGGGCGCGAGCGCGCGACACGCTTGCAAACTGGGAAAAATCAGAATGCCCAGGTCGCGCCGGTCCGGCCCAGCGATCGCCACATCCGTCACGTAAGGCGCGAAATGGTGGAGGATTTTCGCGCGCAGCGGCCCGACATTCACGAACGTCCCGGATGCGAGCTTGAAATCCTCGGCCAGCCGCCCATCGAAAAATAGCCCCTGATTAATATCGTTCGGATCGACGAACCGCGCCGCGTCACCGAAGCGGTAGTAGCCTTCTTCATCGAATGCGCGCGCGGTCATTTCCGGCTCTTTCCAGTAGCCGGGCGTCACGTTCGGTCCCTTGACGCGCACTTCCAGTTTCGATCCCACGGGCGCGAGTTTCGTTTCCACGCCGGGCATCGGAATGCCGATCGATCCCGCGTGCTCGGTGTCCCAGGTGCACTGCAGAGCCATCGGCGCGGTTTCGGTGGCGCCCAGTCCGGTGGCGATCAGAATGCGCTCGCCGCACGTCTCGATCATCAAGTCGCGATAAGCGTCCCACAGCGCCTGCGAAAGCCCCGCCCCCGCATAGAACATGAATTTCACGCGGCTGAAAAAGTTCTCGCGCAATTGCCGGTCGCGCCGGAAATGGACGAGCAGCTCCTCGTAACCTCGCGGCATGTTGAAGTACAGGGTGGGCGCGATCTCACGCAGATTCTTGACCGTTTCGGAGATCCCCGCCGCGGTCGGCCGGCCATCGTCGATGTAGAGGGTGCCGGCGTTGTAAAGCGGCAGGCCGGTGTTGTGATTTCCTCCGGCAGTGTGATTCCACGGCATCCAATCGAGCAGCACCGGCGGTTCGTCCTCGAGAAAACGGAACCCCTGCAGGATCATCTGCTGATTGCTGCAAATCATCCGATGCGTGTTGATCACTGCTTTCGGCAGCCCCGTTGAGCCGGAAGAAAAGAGAAATTTCGCGATGTCGTCGGGCTGAATGGCCGCGTGCGCCGCATCGACGTCCGCGGTTGGGGTGGTTGCGGCGAGTTCATCGAATGAAATCGCGCGGCGATCAGCCAGAGATCCTTCGGCAAAAACCACTTCGGTATCGCGATCGACCGTCGCATCGAGTGCGCGCCGGTAGCGTTCGCCATCGGCCACAAAAATCATTCCCGGTTCGAGCGTTTTCATTACATGCTTGAGCTTGGCAAAATCTTTCGAGATCAGCGAATACGGCGGCGCAATCGACGCCGTCGGCACGCCCACGTGCTGCCCCGCAAGCATCAGCAAAAGATGTTCGAGATCGTTTTCCGAAAGGATGGCCACAGGATGGTGGGCGGAAAGCTTGCGGTCGAGCAGTGCCTGCCCAAGGCTGCGCACTTTCCGCAGCGCTTCGCCGTAGGTCAGATAACGCCACCGGCCGTCGCGCCCGCGCTTGGCGGCCAATGCGCGATCCGGCGCTACGCCGGCCCAATAAACCAGCCGTTCCGTCAGCACGCGAGGATATTTTTCGAGCGCTTCCTCGGGACGAATCAGATACGAGCCGTCGGCGCGCCGCTCCATCGTTGCGCCGGAGGTGCGCAGGCGCACGGGACGCACCGGACTTTTTACGGTCAATTGGCTGGGAGCGCGTTGTGTGCTCATGATGCGATTGTGGATCGTCCGCCTAAATCGCGGCTCGAGATTTTCGCTTGCCGCTCCGCGGGATAGGAATAGCGTACGAGGATTTGTCGTTGCTGCCAAGCGGCGTCACCGCGTACAAACGAAAGACGTAGCTATCGCCTGTATGCGACGTGGTGCCGAGGTTGGGCACGAAAAGCAGAAGCGGCGTGCGGTCGCTGCGCGGTACGAGCAGAACCACCCAGCCTTCGGCGGAATCGCCCGAGCGCAGCGTCGCGTGCAAGTCCGGCTTCGGCGGCGCGACTAATTTCGGCGCAGGATACATTGCCCCGTCACTGGAAATTGACGAAAACTGCGAGGCATCGAGCGTGTAGGCGTCGTGCGCCGGAGCCACGCGCGCGGAAAATTCGAATCGGATTCGCGCGGCAATGTACTCGAATCCCTTTTGCGCGGACGGATTGGACGCGCTCGCCGATCGCACCAGCGTTTCGGCGGGCGCCCCGCGCAGCACCTTCACGACTGTAATGCGCGCTTCGTACGGTATGTCGCCGGTCACGTACTGCTCGCCGAACTCGATAATGGTGGAAAGCGGCTCGCCGAGAGGCTGGGCGCCAGCGGAGAGGTTGCTACCCGACGCGCCGGCCCGGCCCTGCCCGGCGCTCGACATAAAGCAGAAAACCGAGACGAGCGCGGCGATCACGCTCGATCCGATTCGCGCCGGTCTCGCGTTCATTGGCTTCGCGCCTATGCCCACTTATCGATCGAGATGCTTCCGCGATAGCTCATATTCGCGACCATATGGTACGGGTTCGTCTCGCCGCCAACGACCACGATGTTGAGGTAGCTCGCGTTGCGGAAAATCGGTATGCGCGCGTCGTCGGGCAAATTCGCAGCTTCGGGTCCGGAAAAACGAAGGCCAAAGAGCGTGGTCTTCGCGTCTTTCACGCTGATGGTGGCGTTTTTCCAAACCCATTCGAGCAGCGGCTCTTTGGTCTTGAAGCCGAGTTCGACGAGTCCGTTGGCCACCAGCGGATCGCATACGATCAGTCCACCGAAAAGCGGCGCGCAGGTGCCGAAATTGAACGCGAACGCTTCCTGATAATGCGGCACCGGCTTGAGGCCCAGACCGGGTCCGTTTTGTCCCTGGCGGATGTCCATGCCGAAGAAAACGCTGACGACGTTTTCGTCCTTTTTGAATCCCTTCTGGACGTGGAACGGTTCCCACGGGCTGTCCTTTTCGTTTTCCGGGATGATCAGGTTGTTATAGTTGCAGGTATTGCCAAAAGTTCCCATGTACGTTTGTCCGGGCTGGCCGCAATTGCCGCAATTTTTCGAAAGCAGCGTCCAGGCGCGGCCGATTGTCGCGTTGGGTTGCGCGAAGGGTCCCATCGCGCCGATGCCGTAGTTCATGTTGAGCTTGTCGCGAATCGGGCCGTTGATGATTGCCGCGGTCGCGAACGAATTCGTGGAACTGGAAAGCGACGGAAGTTCGCTCGCCGCGATCGCCAGCACGATGGGGAAGTAGCTGGGATCGCATCCCGCCATCACCGCGTTCACCGCGATGTTGCGCACGTTGTACGACCATTCCGGATACGAGCCCTTCGCCGGGCACATCTTGCCCACCGGCTCGTCGGGTGCGTGGCTGGTGCCTTTCAGCATCGCTTCCACTTTTTCTCGCGTCGGCAGAATGATCGGCATGAAGTCGGTCATGCCGTTGTTCATGTAATAGTTCTGCAAATTGTCGGGCGTGTCGGAGAAAACTTCCGGGCCGACCGGCGGCGTGACCGTGCCGGATTTTTCTTCTTCCGGCGTGAGCGGCTTGGTGAGCGCGCTGATGATCTCCGGCATCAGCGGCTTGTGCGTCACGGGATCGTTGCCTTCGAGATACGCATACATTTCCGCGTCTGATTTTCCCCACACCGGGTGCGGCGTGAAGCAGATGCGCTCGTGCGGCATGCCGCGCTGCGCGGCGTTGCTATAGGCGAGATCCTTGAACGCGATGGTCACAATCGGCGCGGTGGGAATACCCATTTTTTCCAGAGTTATGCAGTGACCGACGGTCGCTGGGGTGCAGGTGCTTCAATGCCCGATGGCCATGATGACGGCGTTTCCCTTGGCCTTGATTTCGGCCCAGAGCTTCGGGTCATCGTCGGGCAGCGCGCCGGCCTTTAGGCGGTAAACCGTCTTCACGCTCGGCATGTGCTTTTGGAACCAGATGGCGATCTGGTTCAGGAAGTGGTCGGCGCCGGGAAATCCGTCCGAGACCAGATAAATGGTCTTGCCGTCGAGCGTCTTCAGGCGCGGCGCCATGGGAATCAGCGTGATCGGAGGCGGCGTGCCATTGGGATTCAGAGCCTCGATTTTTTCGCTGGATGATGCGGTCGCGCCCGTTTTGCGGGTGGCTGCTTCGAGCTTGGTGCCGGCCAGCAGCGCCGGAGTTGCGCCCAATAATGATAATAGCTTGCGTCGATTCATGATCTGCCTCCCACCCGCGGGTGTCGGACAGCGCATTCACGGCCGTTTGGGCTTTCCGCCATCCGGGAGAATGGCGTTGCCAGCGTCGCACCCGAGGCACTTCCAGAACAAATAAAAGCGGCAGTATCCCAGCCGCGTCGCGAATGTTACGCCCGAAAGATTGGGCGAGGCAAGCGTCCTGGACGCCAGAGGCCGGAGCCACAACGCTGGAATATGACCGCGGTAACGCGTAAAGTCACTGAATGCGAAGACAGCGCGAATAATATAGACGCGACTCGGATGCTCCGGGTAGGACGTGCCATCGGTTGTTTTCCGTGATTGAAGCGCGTTTCTGCTCGAGTGAGTGTTCCAGGTAGCCGCGCCGTCAGTGGCTGGTCAAACCCTTTGGATGGGGCCCGGATAGCCGAGCAATTTCTGATCGTTGGTGAGCAGCATGATTCCCTCGACGATTGCTTGGGCTACCAAGACGCGATCGAACGGGTCCTTGTGTTTGGGCGGAAGCTGGTCGACATGGACAACATGTTCGCTGGTAATCGGTAACTCGCCATAGTCATTATCCACGAGCGCGCGGCGCAATACGCGGGGATCGACCAGGAAGTCCCGGCGGCCGATGGCACGTTTGATCGTGATTTCCCATAGGCTGGCGGCGCTGAAAAAAACTTCGTTTTCGGGATTTTCAATTAGAACGCGAGCAGGCTTCGGGATGCGATCCGGTTCGCTGGCTGCCCAGAGCAGCAGGTGGGTATCCAGCAGCAGTTTCACCGTTTGCCGCCGAAGATCCGCTCAATTTGCTTCGCACCCATCGTGTCGAAATCGTCGGGCGTGCTGAACTGTCCGCGGAGAAACCCGACTCGGCGGATCTGTTTGCCCGATGGCGCATCGAGCGCGGTGACTTTGACCATGGGCTTGCCAGCTTTGGCGATAATAAACGACTCTCCTCGGGCGGCTTCGTCCACCAGACGAGATAAGTGAGTTTTAGCTTTGTGAATGTTTACGGTGGTCATGTCGAGAGCCTTGATAGACTAAGTTCAATTAGTCTAGTCCAATACGGACGAGGCGTCAATGGTCTGGCGCTGCATTTGATTCCAAAAGCAAAGGGCGGCAGCCAGTGGCCGCCGCCCCGATGAAACCGCGAAAAGCGCAGCTAACGCTCGCGCATTACGCCCACTTATCGATCGAAACGCTCATGCGATAGCTCATGTTGGCTATCTGGTGATAGGGGTTGGTTTCGCCGCCGCAGACAACAAAGTTGAACGCGTCCGGACGCTGCCACTTCGGCACCACGGACTCGTCGGTGAGGCCCGCGGCTGCGGGACCCATCGGCGGCCGGCTGAAGAGGCACGACTTCAGGTGCCCAACGGTGTCGGTGGCGTTCTTCTGGAGCCACGCGGCGAGGTCTTCCTTCTTTTTGTAGCCGCGATCGACCAAGCCGTTGGCCACCAGCGGGTCCATGACGATGAGCGCGCCGAAGATCGTGGCGAACGGCACGCAGTTGCAGGCCATCGCTTCTTCATAATGCGGAACGGGCTTGATGCCGAGTCCCCATCCGCCCTGCGCCTGCTGTATGCCGAAGCCGAAGAACAAGCTAACCACGTTCTCTTCCTTCTTGAAACCCTTCTGAACGTGCAGCGGTTCATACGGACTGGCCTCTTCATTTTCGGGAATGATCAGGTTGCTGTAATTAATGACGTTGCCCTGCGAACCTTCATACGTCTGGCCCGGAAGGCCCCCGTTGCAAAGGTTCTTGGAGAGCAGGCCCCACGCCCGTCCGATATTCGAATTCGGCTGCGAGAATGGCCCCATCGCCCCGATGCCGAAATTCATGTTGAGCTTGTTGCGGATCGGCCCGTTGATCACCGCCGCGTAAACCAGCGAATTCGTCGAGCTGAAAAGCGCCGATTGTCCGCTGGACGCGAGCGCCAGGATCGTCGGGAAATAATCCGGCGACGCGCCGGACATGACCGCATTGATCGCCACCTGACGAACGTTGAACGACCATGCCGGGAACGCGCCGCGAGCGGGGGTCAACTCACCCACGCGCTCGTCAGGCGAGTGGCTGGTGCCCTTGAGCATGGCGTCGACTTTTTCCTCGGTCGGGATGACGATGGGCATGAAATCGGTCATGCCATTGTCCATGTAATACTTCTGCAGATTATCCGCGGTATCGACGAAGGTCGCCGGCCCGACCGAAGGCGTGTACGATCCGGACTTGGACTCTTCCGCAGTAAGCGGCTTGGTAAGCGCGCTGATCACTTCGGGCATCAGCGGCTTGTGCGTGACCGGATCGTCGCCTGTGAGGTAGGCGTACATTTCCTCGGGCGTCTTGCCCCATACGGGATGCGGCGTGAAGACAATGCGCAGACCCGGCATGCCGCGGCTGGCGGCGTTGCTTTCCGCAAGATCGTGGAAAGCGATGGTCACCATGGGCGCTGTGGGAATCCCCATTTTTTCGTACTCGATGCAGTGACCGACGGTCGCTGGCGTGCAGGTGCTTCAATGCCCGATGGCCATGATCACGGCGTTGCCGTTGGCCTTTACCTCCGCATTGAGCTTGGGATCATCCGCGGCAAATCCGCCGGCCTTCAGACGGTAAATCGTCTTGACGCTCGGCATATTTTTTGCGAACCACTTCTTTACCTGCGCCAGAAAAACATCCGCCCCGGGAAAACCGTCGGAGATGAGGTAGACGGTCTTGCCATCGAGCGTCGAAAGGCGCTTGGCCATCGGAATCAGTTGGACGGCTGGCGGCGTTCCCCTGGGATTGAGGCCGACAATCTTTTCGCCGCCTCCACTGGATGCGTGAGTAGCGTGCCGCTTGGATTTTCTCTCCGCGGCTTCCAACCGGGTGCCAGCCAAGAGGGCCGGAGCCGCCCCCAGCAAAGACAACATGCTGCGCCTTTTCATGATCGCTCTCCTATGATGAAGCTTGAAGCAACCTCGAATAAAGGAATCGTTTGCCGGCGCGATTCGCTGCGGATGTTAGTCGTGGGCTCGCGCATTGTCAATAAGCGCAGGATGTAACACGGACCGGTACGGCAATCCCTCAATCGAGGAAAGTCGACCACATTCCGCCTCGGCATGAGCCGAAGGCAAAGACGCGAGTAACAATCAGATCCCGACCGTTCGCGATCCACCCCCGCTGGTGCGAGCGCGAGATCGAGACGAGCGATGGAGGGCTGGGCCGGTCCGCTCGTTACAAGCCTCTCGCCACACAGGTCTAGACGCGAGCGCGCGAAAAATCGTTACATCAAAGTTTCGAACGACGGTACCATAGCCGGGGGTGGGCACGCTGGGTTAGCAGCGATCAATTATGCTTGCACGAGCCGGACCGCCGCGCGCAACACTGGGGCGCCGGCACCCGTCCGGCGTGCCAGGGGAGACTATGCAATCTGAACCGATCATGGACGTGGCGCACTTGGGCCACTTGGAAGTTCTTACGCCGAAATTGGAGCAAAGCGTCCGCTTCTTCGTTGATTTGATGGGCATGACCGAAGCGGGGCGCAAGGGCGATTCCGTGTATTTGCGTTGCTACGACGATTACGAGCGGAGTTCGCTGAAGCTGACCGCTTCGAAGCTACCGGGCTTGGGGCACGTGGCGTATCGGACGCGCAGCCCGCAGGCCCTGGAACGCCGCATCACCGCGCTGAAAGGTTCGGGATTCGAAGTGGGCTGGAACGACGGCGACCTGGGGCACGGACCTGCGTACGTCTGTAAGGATCCCGATGGTCACAAAATCGAGCTGTACTACGAGACGGAATGGTATCAGGCGCCGCCGGAGCTGAAACCGGCGTTGAAAAATCAGGCGCAGAAGTTTCCTGGCCGCGGAATGAACGTCCGGCGGCTGGACCACTGGAACGCGCTGGCGGCGGACATCAAGGCCAACCGCGAATTCTACGAAACGTATCTCGGCTTCCGGCTCACGGAACAGATCGTGCTGGACAACGGCACCGAGGCCGCGATGTGGATGACTTGCACGAACAAGAGCTACGACCTCGCCTATTCCCGCGATGATACGGGAAGCAACGGGCGGCTGCATCACGTCACATTCGCGGTGAACAGCCGCGAAGAAGTGCTGCTGGCCGCCGATATCGCGCTCGAAAACGGCGTGCACATCGAAACAGGGCCGCATAAGCACGCCATTCAGCAGACTTTTTTCCTGTATCTCTACGAGCCGGGCGGCAATCGCGTGGAAATCGCCAACGCCGTTGCGCGCCTGATCCTGGCGCCGGACTGGAAGCCGATTCGCTGGACCGAGGCGGAGCGCAAGAAGGGCCAGGCGTGGGGATTGAAGACGATTGAATCGTTCCACACCTACGGCACGCCGCCGGTGGAAGTGGTCAGCAAGGTCTAATATCTCACGGAGGAGCCTTCATGAGCAGCAAGCCGGTTGTGGTGCGCAATATCGAGCAGCCGCCGCGGGAAGCGGTCGATGCGCTGGAAAAGTATGGCGTTTCGACGGTCCACGAAGCGCAAGGGCGCATCGGCCTGCTCGCATCGTATATGCGCCCGATCTATCCGGGTGCGTCGATCGCGGGAGCCGCGGTGACGGTTTCGCTCCCCCCGGGCGACAATTTGATGATTCACGTCGCGGTGGAAGTCTGCAAGCCGGGGAATATTCTGGTGGTCGCGCCGACGTCGCCGTGCACGGACGGCTACTTCGGCGAGCTGCTGGCCACCTCGCTGCGCGCGCATGGCGTCAAAGGCCTGGTGATCGACGCAGGCGTGCGAGATGTTCGTCCGCTCACGGAAATGAAGTTCCCGGTATGGAGCCGCGCCGTTCATTCGCAGGGAACGGTGAAGGCAACGCTTGGTTCCGTGAACGTGCCGATCGTTTGCGCCGGCGCGCAGATCGATCCGGGGGATGTGATCGTCGCCGATGACGACGGCGTGGTCGTGGTGCGGCGCTCGGAGGTTCGCGAAGTCGTCGCCGCTTCCGAACAGCGCGTGGCCAAGGAGGATAAGACGCGCGAGCGGCTGGCCAAAGGCGAGCTTGGGCTCGATATCTATGGACTGCGCGAAAAAGTGAAGCAGCTGGGGCTGGAGTATCGCTGATTCGCGGCGGTTACGGCGTTCCCTAACCGGCGCGTCATCTTTACAGCTTTACAGCGGGGTGAAAAAACAATGGCCAGCAAAGCTGCAATCGATCTGGGCGAAACGGAGCGGCGCAATATCGAGCAGGCGTGCGCCGCTCTGTGCGTGGACTACTGCGAAATTGTGGACGCGAAGGATTACCAGAAAATACGTCACGTCTTCGCCGAGGACGCACGCTATTATTCGCCGGCCGCTCCGGACCAGCTGATTCATGGTGCGGAGGCCATCATCGCTTACCTTTCGCGCATTCCTGAGACCCTTGTGACTCAGCACCTTGCCTGCAACATCCGCATTAACGCCGAATCAACGGAGTCAGCGAGCGGCTCGTGCAAAATTTTTCTGTTCACCGCCGACGGCAGCGTGCCGGAAACTCCCGAAGGGCGAAAAGCCGCGGAGAAGCAGCGCATCGGCGTGTACCGCGACCGCTACGTCCGCACCCCCGATGGCTGGCGCATCGCCGAGCGCCGCGGCAGGGGGTTGCTCCACACATAGTTTCGCAAGGCAGGTTTCGTCATGTCCGCAAAACCATTCCACAAAATTGGCATCGTGGGATTCGGCGAAGTGGGCGGAATTTTTGGCCGCGACCTGGCGGACCGCGGCATCGACGTGGCCACGTACGACATTCTTTTTGACGCGCCTGCCTCGCGCGATGCGATGCTCGCGAAAGCGCGCGCTTGCGGCGTTCGCGCCTGCGAAAGCGTGGGCGATTGCCTGCGCGACCGCGAGCTGGTCATCTCCGCGGTAACCGCTTCATCCGCCGCCACGGTGGCGGAGCAGGCTGCGTCCCTGCTCGCGCCGGGCCAGATTTTCCTCGATATCAACTCCGTCTCGCCGGAAACGAAATCTCGCATGGCCGATTACTTCGGGTCCAGTCACGGGGACTTCGTCGAAGCGGCCGTAATGGCCGCCGTTTCGCCCCAGCGGCTGAAAGTGCCCATGCTCCTCGGCGGGCGCTACGCCGCCGAACTTGCTCCGCGGCTGGCCGCGATCGGCATGAACGGCAAGGCCGTCAGCGAGCGCATTGGCATCGCTTCGGCTACGAAGATGTGCCGCAGCGTGATTATCAAAGGGCTCGAAGCGCTGGTGGTGGAAAGCATGTTCGCGGCGCGCCGGTACGGAGCGGAAGATGCCGTGCTGGCGTCGCTGGCGGCCACGTATCCGCACATGGGTTGGGAGAAAGACCTGCCGGACTACCTGATCAGCCGCGTTGCCGAGCACGGCCGCCGTCGCGCCGCGGAAATGCGCGAAGCCGCGCAGGCGGTTAGCGACGCCGGGCTCGACCCGCACATGGCGCGGGCCACGGCCGACCGCCAGGATTGGTTGGTGGACGAAATCGCCGCTCTGGGCGTACAGCATCGCGCCGGAGAGAATTTTTCTTGGCGAGAGCTAGCCGATGCGATCCACGAAGCGGCGAAATCCGGCAAGCGGCGGTGATAGGAGAATTCCTTGCGCGGCTAAAACGGCCAGAGGCGCTTGCGCCGTGCGCCTGTGGCCGTGCCGCCTTTCACGGTTTCTTCCTCTAATTCCGGCACGTACGGAAGCGGGCGGCCCTCGAACGCCGCCCGCGGATTCTCCACCAGCAGCGCGCGCGCCATTTCCTCGCTGTGCGCTTTAGCGATCAGCTCATAGGTTTCCTTCAGACGCAGCGGGCGCGTGGTGGTGTTGTGCGCGTCGCTGGCGATGAAATGCACGGCGCCCGCCGCGAGCCATTCTTCGGCGCGTTCCTGTGCTCCTTCTCCCCATTTTCCATGTAACGATTGCGCCGTGATCTGCGCGTAGCAGCCCTGTTTAAGCCAGCGAAACAGTCGCTCGGGTTGCGCCCGAATCAGCGGGTTGCGCTCCGGATGGGTGATGATGGGATGCAGTCCAGCGAGCCGCAGCTGGTGCAGCGCCTGATCCATCGAAGGTGGAATCGAATAATCCGCGAATTCGATCAGCAGATAATCTTTCTGATTGATGGTAAAGCGCGCGGGGTCTTTCTGGATTTCCTGCAAATTTTCGAAGCTCATGTGGAAATCGCATCCGGTGGCGAATTGGAGGCGGCCCGCGAAACGCGCTTGTAGCGCGTCGCGGCGTTCCCGGATAAGCGCGGGATCGAATTCCCACGTGCTGTTGGCGTGTGGGGTCCCGACGATGTGCGTGACGCCATCTTCAATGGCCATTTCCGCCATCGCGCAGGACATATCAAACGATTCCGCGCCGTCGTCAAGGCCCGGAAGAATGTGGCAGTGAATATCGATCATTGCGCGTAAACGAGCATAGCGCACGGACTCGCGCCGGCACAATGGAACCGGACGCAGGCTTGCTTAACGAAGGAACAGGCTGTAAGTCAGCACTGCCAGCACGAAGGCGGTAAACACGCTGTACTTCCAATTCCGCAGCGCGACCATGAAATAGAGCATGGAAGCCAGCACGCGAAGAAAGGGCGTCAACATCAGCGCGATAATCCCGAGACTCAGCAGCAGCCGCGGACGGAGCGAGCCGTGAACCGCGAGACGGATCTCCGTAACCAGGAATTCGAAGAAATTCATGCCGGTTATCTGGTAATCGAATTCCACCCTGCCCGTTTCCCTCCACCGCCAAATCAGCGCCGCCAGCACGAGCACCAAGCTGACCGAAACGCCGATCAGCAGGATGTAGCCGACCAGCAGGTCCATGTCAATGTCGAGCGTGGTCTCGCCTTGCGAGGCAGCCAGCCTTTCCTTGTTCCGCTCGTCGTTCATATGCCGCCTCGCATGCCGCGCACGATCATCTCCACCGCCAATATCAGCAGGACGATTAGAAAAAACGTCCGTACCGCCTGATTGGTCATACGCACCAGCAGCCGCGTGCCCAGGAACGCGCCCAAGGCGATCCCCAAAATCACCGGGGCGGCCAGTTGCGGACTGATCAATCCTGCCACGAGATAAACGCTCGTGCCCGCCAACGCTGTCACGCCGATGATCATGTTGCTCGTGGTGGTGGAAACTTTCGGTGGCAGGCCCATCACCAGATCGTGAATGAGCACCTTCACTGCTCCGGCCCCGATGCCCAGCAGCCCGGCAATCAGCCCTGCTCCAAACATCAGCGGAGCGCCGAAATACGCCCGGCGAGCCTTGTAGTGGACGACTTCGCCCAGGGCTTGGTCCGGATAGCTGCCCTCCAGCTCCAGCCACTGGGTGAACCGGTCCTGTGCGCCTGTGTGCCACATCGTGTGTCTTGCCAAGAGAAGTGCCAACCAGGAACCCAGCAGAACCAGCCCAAACGCGATGTACAGCGGTTTGGGCGAGATCGCCAGCGTGATTTTGGCGCCGGCAAGCGCTCCTACGATCGTGAACATTTCCAGAAACATGCCCACCTTCAGGTTGGTAATGTGGTCGCGGATGTACGCCGAGGCCGACCCGCTCGAAGTGGCAATCACGGAAAGTATGCTGATGGCGATCGCGTGTTTGATATCGACGCCGAGCAGCGTCAGCATCGGAATGATGACGATCCCGCCGCCCATGCCGGACATGGCGCCTACGAATCCCGCCACAATGGAAATAGGAAACAGAAGTTGGAAAGAGACCATCTCTATCTAGGATCACCCGCTGCGCTCGTCACGCCTTCCTGCGCGATTGGCAGCCTTACAGTGTCGCCGATTCTGGCCCCGCCCACAATGCGCATGTGCGTTGATTATCAGCGGTGCGTCGAATTTGCATACGCCGGCAGCCGGCGCGCCGGACTCTTCCTTTCCGCGAGCGGCGGGTGTAAGCTGCCACAGCGTCGAATTCCGTGGCCGGGAGGTGGCGTATGCGCCGACCGTTCCTCCGGCATTGCATCTCTGTGCCGTTCTTTCTTTTGTTCGCATTTCCGCTGTTCGCTCAAAAGGGTGTTCCGCCGAAATCCTCTCCGCCGGCGGCTACGGGACCATCCGCTCCGATGCCCGCTGCGAATCCCTCTTCCGTTCCCGCCGTGCAAAACCCTCCCTTTGTTTACGGAAAGCTTCTGACCGAGAGTGGAGCGGCGCTTCCGAGCTCGACTTCCATCCAGCTCGATTGCGAATCGGAATTTGTGAGAGCCGTTCATCCGCAACTGAACGGGACTTTCCAGTTCGATTTGCGAGGCGGGCTGCAGAGCGACGAGGACATGAGCGCCGCAATTAATCCCTACGAGCAGCAGACCATGGGGACGATGCAGCCCCAGTACAATTCCACCGGCTTCGGCGCTCCGGCTCAGCCGCTTTCCGATTGCGATTTGCGAGTGTCCGCTCCCGGCTATCAGCCGTTCTCGAAAATTATTGAGATGCAAAATGGAAACGTAACCGGAGTGGACGCCGGCGTCGTCGTATTGTCTCCCCTGTTGATGAACCCCGCCTCTGCGGTCAGCGTCAACACGCTGCTGGTCCCGAAGAAAGCGCGCAAGGAGTTCGAAAAGGGACAAAGTGATATCCGCCGGAATGATCCGCGGTCTGCGGCGCGTCATTTCGAAAAAGCGGTAGCGGAGTACGACAAGTTCGCGGCGGCATGGAATGGCTTGGGCGCGATCGACGCGAGCGCGCATCAGAACGACAAAGCCGCTCAGGATTTTGCGAAGGCCATTGCCGCGGATTCCACGTACGTTCCGCCGTACCTCAATCTCGCCGAATTGCAGATTCGATTAGGGAAGTACGCGGACGCCGCGGATACTGCCGGCAAAGCGCTGGCGGTCAGCCCCGGGCTCGCCCCGGCCAGCTACCTGCAAGCTCTCGCCGAGTATAAACTCAACCGGTTCGACGCCGCCGAGCAAAGCGCTCGCGCCGCCGAACGCGGCCCCACGCAAAACATTCCCCAGTTGCATCTGCTGCTCGCCGATATTTGTCTGCGAAAGAACGATTACTCCGGGGCAGCCGCGGAAATGCGTTCCTATCTGAAGGAATTTCCCAATGGGCATTTCGCCGGCGAGGTCAAAGCGCGCCTGCCGGATGTGGAAAAGATGGCCGCAACGGCTAAAGCGCGGATTCCGTCGGCTTCAAGCCCCGGACAAACCGGACAAACCGACGCCGCTGCTCCGGCGCAAACTCCGGCAGCGCCAGCTGGAAAATAATCGGCGGACGAGACGCGCAAACCGCCTTTGACGAATTCTCATCGGTCGCGTTGTAATTTTCTGCCGTGATTTTCTATTCGCCGCGCAACTACAAGCGGCAGGCGCCGCCGGGCGATGAATCGCTTTGTTCCGATTTCAAAATCGATCCGCTGAAGCTGCTGACGATTCCCATTAACAATGAAATTCAGGTGCAAGTGGACGCGACGTGGAAGCCCTCCTAGCCGGTCCGCTTTGACGATGACTGAGCGGATGACGCCGCCTGCTGATCGCCGCCGTATTCGGATTTGTACCAATCCCACGTGCGGCGCAAGCCCTCCTCGAATTGGACGCGCGGTTGGTAACCCAGCACTTCACGAGCGAGCGAAATATCGGCTTGCGAATGGAGGATGTCGCCGGGGCGCGGCGGTTCATATTTGGCGCAGACTTTCTGGCCGGTAATTTCCTGAAGCAGCCGGATTACCTGATTGAGCGTGATGCGTGCGCCGGTGCCGCCATTGAAGACTTTGCCGGAAGCGGCTGGTGCTTCGCAGGCGCGCAGCGTCTCATCGACGACGTTATCGATATAAGTGAAATCGCGGGATTGCTCGCCATCGCCGAAAATTACGGGCTGCTGATCGTGAATGATGGCGTACAGGAATCGCGAGAGCACGCCGGAATACTGCGAACGCGGATCCTGTCGCGGACCGAAAACGTTGAAGTAGCGGACGGAAACGTTTTCGAGGCCGTACACGCGGCCGAAAACCTGGGCGTACAGTTCGCCGACGTATTTGGTAACGCCGTACGGCGAAATGGGCTCGGCGGGCATCTTTTCCGTCTTGGGAAGCGATGGCGAGTCGCCGTAGGCGGAAGAAGATGCGGCGTAAACGAAGCGGCGCACCCTGGCGTCGCGCGCGGCGACCAGCACGTTGAGAGTGCCGTCAATATTCACGGTGTTGGTCCCGATGGGGTCCTCGACGGATTTGGGGACGGAGGCTCGCGCCGCGAGATGAATCACGTAATCGACGCCCTTGCACGCGGATTGGACGGTGGCGAGGTCGATGATCGTGCCGACGCGGAAATCGATCGTGGAGCGGACACGAGCGAGATTCGATTCCTTTCCGGTGGAAAGATCGTCGAGCACGACCACGCTGTGGCCGCGACGGACGAGTTCGTCCACAAGATGGGAACCGATGAAACCGGCGCCGCCGGTTACCAGATAACGCATGCCCAAGGACCCTCCGAAGGTAAACAGCGACGATAACGGATGGGTAGCGAATGCGCAACGGATTTGCAGGAGCGCGGCATTGCGCCGGTGACTTGCCGCGCCAGTTTCCGGTAAATTGGGCGATTGATGCCGGATGCGACTATGGCGCGGCAGAAGCGCCAGCGTGACGAATGGCGAAAGGGACGATTGACACAAATTGTGAGTAGCCGGATTTTGGGAACGAGGCGCGCACTGGCTGCCTCCTTGGGTGCGGTCGCGATTTTCTACGCGACGGTCGGGGCTGCGCGAGGAGTTGCCGAGGGCGCGAGGCAGAACGTGTCGATCAGCGGGTCGCGGGCCGCGGCGCCGCGAATAATTGTGCCGTTCCGAGCGGGCGAAGAATTGAATTACCGCGTGGAGTATGCGGCTTCTTCGAACGCGGCGTCCGTGGCGCTGACGGTTCCGGAGCGGCGCAACCTTTACGGCTGGCAGACCTGGCATTTTCGCGCGGCGATTCACACGATCGGCGCCGTGCGTTCGATTTTTGAAGTGGACGATCAATACGATTCCTATGCGGACGCGGCCACGTTTGAGACACGCCAGTTCGAAGAGTATCTGAGCGAGCTCGGACGGAAGCAGAATGAGGTGATGCACTTTGCGGCCAACGGAGAAGAATCGCGAGGGCCGGGGCCGATTGTGGCCGTGCTGCCGGCGACGCGCGACCCGCTCGATGCGCTCTACAATTTGCGGGCGATCGATTGGGACCGCACGCCGGAATTCCGCGCGCCCGTGTACGATGGGAAGAACATGTATGAGATGAGCGCGCGGCGCGAGGATGCCAACGAGCCGGTGACCGTGGCGGCCGGGCAATTTTCCACGTCGCGAATTTCCATCCAGCTTTTTCAGTACCGGCGGCCGGTGGCGGGAATTCACTTCGTAATCTGGCTGGCCAACGACGCGGAGCGCGCGCCGGTGGTGATGCGCGCGGATTTGCCCTTCGGAAACGTCCGCGCGGAACTGATTTCCATGAAAAACTGAATTTTGGGGCGGTGCCGGGCGAGCGGCTAATTTTCCGGCACGATCCAATCGTCGGGCGGGAAGTCGATCTGCCAGAATTTGGGCGATGGCTTCACGAACTCGATGCCCATCTGAATTTTCCCCGAAGCCGCGCTGCCCAGATAGACGACGCGGCAATCGCGTGTCTGCTGCGTGGCGTTGTTGGCCACGGTGATTTGCTGGCCGGCAATCACGGCGGCGGCGAGAGAAATCAGCGCGCCGTGGGCGTTGACGACCAGCGTGCGCGTGTCCTCTTCGAACGCACGGTCCTTGCGGTCCTTGCCGCTCACGTGAATCGGCACGCTGAGCAGGACGCGCATGCTGCGGCGCCTGCCGGAATCGAGCGTGAGATTCTGGCCCGGCGATTCCGTGGCTGCGGATGCTGGCGCCGGATTCGCCGCCCGCTTGTCCTGGGTTGTGGCGGAATTGGTGCCCATAATGGGCAACAATAGGATTACGCGCCGCCTGCCACAATAGGACCAAGGTCCTAAGGACGTGCGGGGATGGAAACAGGCCGCCGGCAAGAAATAGCTGCCTTGGAGACTCAGGGCAGACGCGCTGGGCACGTCTGGAATTTCGCTCGCTGCGGCGAATAAAAGGAGAAACTTTCGGTTGGTCGGCTGGTTTGCAGGTTTGCACTTGTGTCGGTCGACTCCGCCGGGAATGGCTGGTTGCGTTCTCGCCCACTCCCGCCCAGACGCCACTTCGTGGGAAAAATGGTCGGAGGTGGCAACCGGCGTGTAATACCAACAACGCCCTCCTAGAACTAAGGCGTGCGGCACCTCACGCTTAGCTCTGATAATACCGCCCGCACCGCAGGACAAGTAGGCAAATGGCTCTGCCACTCGCCCCAGGTTGTAACTGATTGTGTCCTACGCGCAAGCTGCACTGTCACAGATGTCTAACTGTCAAGCCGAGACGCTGACGCTTGATACTTACAACTTGTTAATCTACAGATAGTTAGAACTCGGCCGATAGTTGGAAATAGACCTGCCTTCCCTCCCCGCTAGGTTTCCATATCCGTCGAATTTGTGTTTCAGGGGAGTTCGGATGAGTAGGCGAGCATTATCGATGTTTGCTACGTTCGCTCTGCCAGTCGTTTTGGCGGCCGGGTGCAGCAAACCGCCGGCCCTGCAGGCCATTGAAGTAAGCCCCAACGCGCAGGTGGTGCCGAACGCGGGCGAAACGGTTCAATTCAAGGCAATCGGCGCGTACCAACAGGCTGGTGGTCACCCGGTCGACCTCCGCGACATCACCGATCAGGTGGCGTGGTCCTCAACCAACACGGCCGTTGCGACTATCGCACCCGGCGGTTTGGCAACTGCGATTTCGCCCGGAGATACTACGGTCACCGCCGCTGTCGGCGGCATGGTTGGAACCGCAACTCTAACTGTCTCGGGCCAGCCAGGGCTAACCGGTGCTCGCGACCTCGCCGACATCATGATTATTCCTGCGTCGCAGACAGTCGAAAGCGTGGGAGAAACGAGTCAGTATATTGCGATCGGGACTTACAGTGCCCCTCCCACCACTGTGGACGTAACCGACACTGTGGCTTGGGAGTCGAGCGACGTCAAAATAGCGACGGTAAACTCAGCGGGACTTGCCGTGGCGAACGCGTGCGGCGGCCCTCAGCCTTGCACTACCACGATCACCGCAATTGGAAAGTCCAACAGTGGAGCAGCAATTACGAGCACTGCGACGTTCACGCTAACACCGCCGAACGGCGGTGGGGTAGTCTTGCCGGAATTAACCGTTTACACGGTGGGGCAGGTGGCGGGGGCGGTTACGAGTCAAGATGGCGTGATCAACTGCAGCACGCTGGGTGGCGCTGGTTGTACAGGGAATTTCACGGTCGGCACAACAGTGGTACTAACGGCGGTGCCGTCGCCAGGGTCAACTTTTGGGGGTTGGTCGTCCAACTGCCCTCCGGTGAACGGCACGACGTGCTCGATCACTATGAATAACAACGAGCCCGTCGGCGCAATCTTCAATAGTAATTAGGCTTGTTGCCACCTTCGATCGTCGGGTTTCTTAGCGAAGGTGCGGCTTGACTTAAGAGATGCCGCGCTGGCGCCTTATTATGCAGAGCGCCTTGGGACCCAGAAACGCCTCGGTGCCTTGCGTTCAATTCTCAAGTGGACAGCGAACACGCTGCCAGTCGATTCATTAGAATGCAAACACCGCACCCTTCGCGAACCAGCGAAGGATGAGGCACCCGCAAGATCAGGAGAGAGTCTGCCGCGTTCGGAAACCCTGCGAAGGATCGCACCCCACAAAATCAAGAGAAAATCCGCGCCCTACGCGGACACCACGGAGCGCAAGCGCGTGCGTGGCTCCGGACAAACCGCTCAGGATGCCGTTCATTCCTTGTAATCGGCACCCGGAAAAGCATGACGCGAAGTCGGCCGCGCAGAGCGACTATTCCTTCATTTGCTGCCGAAAAGGCGTTGCCACCAGGATTTGGCGGGCGGGTGCTGGGAATTGTAGGCCTGCCAATCGAGCGAGATGATGTAATCGTGGATGGCCTGCACCTGCTGCTGGCTAAGAACGCCTTTCCAGGGCGGCATGCCGGCGTTCTGGAAGAGGCCGTTGAGAACGATCTGCTGAAATTCGGCGTGCGCTTCGGGCGAGAGGCGGCGCAGATCGGGCGCGAGGCTGCGGTCCATATTGAGATGGCAGGACGAGCAGTGATCCTTGAAGAGCTGCTCGCCTTGCTTGATGGTTTGCGCGGTGCCGGTTTGCGCCGGCGGCTTCGGGAACGGCGGAAGCGGCGGCAGGAGTGGCGGGACGGGCGTGGGCCCGCCATCGAGTTTGAAAGCAAGGATGCGGCCGTCGTTGCCGCGCTGATAGGCGGCGCTGGCGGGGTGCGCGAAATTCCATCCGCCGCCGCCCCAGGCGGCCATCACGGCGACGTACTGAACGCCATCGATTTCGTAGGTCATGGGAGCGGCGCCGATGGAGCTGCCGGTGAAAATTTCCTTTAGCTTTTGGCCGGTGCGGGCGTTATAGGCGTCGAAGTAGCCGACGCCGTTGCCCTGAAAGACGAGCCCACCGGCGGTGGAAAGCACCCCGGCACGGTCCCACCAATCGGACATTTGCACGTTCCAGACAGCCTTGCCGCGAAGGGGATCCCAGGCGCGCAAGAACGATTTACCGGAAAAGAGCGTGGTCTGGCCGTTTTCAATGGCGGGAATGTAAACCAGACCGGTCTGCGGATCGTACGACATGGGATTCCAGTTGTGGCCGCCCATGGGCGAAGGTTCGATGTAGCGCTTGCCGTTGTAAGAATATTTGTAGGAGCGCGCGTCGGGAGTTTCAACGGGGCGGCCCGTTTTCAGGTCGATGTATTTTGCCCAGGTGACCGGGACGAAGGGATGCGCGGAGAGAAGCTTGCCGGTTTTGCGGTCGATGATGAGGAAAAAGCCGGGCTTGGGCGCTTGCATGATCACTTTGTGCACGGCGCCATTGATTTTCAGGTCGGTTAGGATCATCGGCTGGACGACGTCGTAATCCCACTGATCGCCGGGAACTTCCTGGTAATACCAGACCATGCGGCCCGTATCGGGATTGAGAGCGATGAGCGAGGAGATGTAGAGATTGTCGCCGCCGGAAGGGCTGCGCTGGTCACGATTGAAGAACGTGCCGTTGCCGGTGCCGAAGTAAACGAGATTGAGCTCGGGGTCGTATTGAATGGCGTCCCAGACGGTGCCGCCGCCGCCCATTTTCCAGTCGCTATGGGGATCCCAGGTGGCGGCGGCTTTTTTCAGCTCGGGATTTTCGTAGGGATGGCCCGGAGGACCCGGAACGGTGTAGAAGCGCCAGGCGAGCTTGCCGGTGTCGAGGTAATAGGCGCTGACGTAGCCGCGCGCGTCAAATTCCGCGCCAGCGTTGCCAATGATGACGACGTGGTGGGCGACTTCGGGCGCTCCGGTGCTGGAATAGCCGCGTTTGTGATCGACGATGGTATCGACTTTCCAGATCACGTGGCCGTCGCGCGCGTCGAGCGCGAAAAGGTGGCCGTCGTATGAGGCGACGTACACTTTTCCTTCCCAGACGGCCACGCCGCGATTGTCTTCATCGCAGCAGGTATGCTGGTTGACGCTCATATTGTTGTGCGGGTCGAAGGTCCAGATGGGAGCGCCGGTGCGGGCATCGAGCGCGTAAACCTCGCCGACCGGGCCGCTGGTGTACATCACGCCATCGACGACGATGGGCGTGGCTTCGAGGGCGCGGACCGTGTGCGTTTTGTACTCCCAGGCGAAGCCGAGGCGGGAGACATTCGAGATGTTGATCTGCGTGAGCGGGGAATAGTAGCTGCGGCCGAAGTCGCGTCCGGAGGTGAGCCACTCGCCGGGATGCTGGTTCGCGGACATGAGGCGCTTCAAATTGATTTGGCCGTAGGCGCGAGGCGCGGCGGAGCGAGCGCGCGTCTGCGCGAAAGATTTGGCAACGCCATAGGCGAGCGTAAGCAGGAGGACGGCGAAAGTGAGCGACAGGAAAGTGGCTTTGCGGTTCACTGGCAAGGGCCTACCTTTCTTTCGGCAATGCGGTTCGCATGGGCTGGCTACTGGGAGCCCCAGACGGACGGCATGTTGTAGGGAACTTGCGCCATGGTGGCTTCAATCTGAAAAATCTTTCCGCTGCGAATCTTGAAAAGCTCCAGAATGCAGAGGCTGCTCGGCGTACGAAAGGGAGATACGAGCTCGCGGCCGTCGGTTAGCTTATAGGTCGAGACGTTCCCGCTGTGGTCGAGAAAGACGCGCGCGAGGATCAGTCCGCGTTCGAGATCGACGAGCGGAAAGCCGCGGCTGCGCGCGCGATCGTCGTAATAGAAGTAGCCGGTTTTGAACTGTCCTTCGCAGCCCAGGTTGGTGACCGGGAAAATGTGATTGGTCGGATTGTTCGTGGACTGCTGCGCGTTTTCTTCGCGGTTGCAATCGGGATCGAAGGTCGTGTGGATCGTGCCGTTGTTGCGCTGGAGCGTATCAAAGTAGCCTTCGACGAGCTGGATCATTTTGGCGCGCGGGGTGCGCTCATTCCGTGGAAGGATGCCGTGAAACCAACCTCTTTTGGCGAAATGATCGAGCGCGGGCGGGCCGATCAAACCCGATGGCCGCGCGACTACCGTTTCAATCTCGGTGATCTTGCCGCCGGCGATTTTCATGCGCATGGCGTAGGGCGAATTGGTTTTGGCTTCCTGCACCACGTCGAGAAAACCGACTTCGCCATTGGGAACGTCGGCGAAACGCACGCCGCCGGGGCCCAGAGCGGTGATGGTGTTCCACAGGCCGTCGCCGACTTTCAGGAAGACATTATTTTCGGAGAATTTGTAGTCCGCGGCGAGCGGCAGGCCGGCGGGATTGTGGGCCTTAAGGGCCGTAAGATATTTGTCGAGGAAGCCGTAGAGGCACTGGCGATCGCACGAGGATGAAGCGGCGTTGGCGCGGGCGGGAGCAGCGCCAGGCCGCGTGCTGGCCGGCGGCGCGAGCAGTACGGCGGATGCAGCAATTGCAAGGCACGCGGCAAGCGTAAGAAAAGTTTTGCGCATGAATCCCCCTCATTTCGACGGCGGTTGGACCACCCGGGCCGAAACGGCCCATGAGCGAATGCGAGAGTGTACATCACCAGAAACGAAACCGGGCAAGGAATTGAAGCCGAACAAAGGCGCGCTTTTGCCGGGGGCAAGCTGATGGCGCAGCACCGCAAACTCGCGAAGGTTGCTGCGCGCGGGGATAGGAGACTATGATGGGCTGTTGCGCGGAGCCGCGCGCGAGAGGCGTGCGGCGCGGCGCGACGGGATTTCATTGGAAAGGGAACTATGGCCAGCGGGGGGAGCGGAGCAAGCGAAGCGGCGGTGCTGGATGCGTTGCGCGGCGTAATCGATCCGCAGCTGCACAAGGACATCGTCACGCTGAAGATGGTGAAGTTGGTGCAGGTGAATGACGGCGCGGTGACGCTGCAAGTGACGCTGACGAGTCCTTCGCATCCGCTCCGCGAGACGATCGAGAAGGATATTCGCGCGGCGCTCGGGAAAGTGCCGGGCGTGAAAGACGTGATGCTGCGGTTCGATTTGTCCGTTCCGGAAGGACGGCGATTGCAGGACAAAGCGCCGATTGCGGGCGTGAAAAATATCATCGCCGTCGCGAGCGGCAAGGGCGGCGTCGGCAAGACCACCGTGGCCGTGAATTTGGCGATCGCTCTGCGGCAGATGGGCGCGGCGGTGGGCCTGCTCGATGCGGACGTTTACGGACCGAACGTCCCGGTGATGTTGGGAACCACCGAGCAGCCGAAGGCGCTCGACGAGAAAACCATCATCCCCGTGCAAGTGTACGGCGTGAAGATGATCTCCATGGGCCTGCTGAACCCGGGCGATAAGCCGCTGGTATGGCGCGGGCCGATGTTGCACAGCGTGATTCAGCAGTTTTTGCGCAGCGTGCGATGGGGACAGCTCGATTACCTGATCGTGGATTTGCCGCCGGGGACGGGCGACGTGCAACTGAGCCTGATCCAGAGCGTGGCAGTGAGCGGAGCGGTGGTGGTGACGACGCCTTCGATCGTGGCGCTGGCGGACGTGCGCAAAGCGGTGGAAATGTTCAAGCAGGTGAACGTGGAAATTCTGGGGGTGGTCGAAAACATGAGCTACTTCGCGTGCCCGCACTGCCAGGGGCGCATCGACGTGTTCGGCCACGGCGAAGGCGAGCGCATGGCCAAGCAATTCGGCGTGCCATTTCTCGGCGAGATCGAGATCGATCCGCAGATTCGCATCGGCGGCGATACCGGGAAGCCGGTCGCATCGCTCGGCAAGGACGCGCCGGGCGCGAAGAGCATGTATGAGATGGCAAGCAACGTGGCGGCGCGGATTTCCGTGGTAAATTTGTCGGCAACAGCGCCGGTGGTGGAGATTCTGTAGCCGCCGTCGCCGCGCCCATCCCGCTTTGCAGGTGTGGCGCAAGGTTTGCCGTCGCGAGAAGCACCGCGCCCTCCCGAGGACGGCCGCTACATCTGACAATTCCATATTCCATTCGGAGCAGCCGCACATGAGCGATCCAATTCGAGTGACCAAAGACAACGATGTGGCGATCATCACGATCGACAATCCTCCGGTGAACGCGATCAGCCCGGCGGTGCAGGAAGGGATTGGCCGCGCGATCGATCAGATCAACGCCGACGCGACCGTGAAAGCAGCGGTGATGATCGGGGCGGGGCGCACGTTCATCGCCGGCGCGGATATCAACGAATTCGTGAAGATGACTTCGGGCAAGACGCCGCGCTCGAATTTTCTGCCCACGCTGCTGAAGATCGAGGATTGTCGCGTTCCCGTGGTTGTGGCCATTCATGGCAACGCGCTCGGCGGAGGGCTGGAAGTTGCGATGGCATGTCATTACCGCGTGGCGTCGCCGGATGCGCGGGTGGGCCAGCCGGAGGTGAATCTCGGAATTATCCCGGGCGCGGCCGGAACGCAGCGGCTGCCGCGGCTCGCGGGAGTGGCGAAGGCCGTCGAAATGTGCACCACCGGCAAGCCGATCAACGCGCGCGAAGCGCTCGAAGCCGGAATCCTGGACAAGCTGATTGAAGGAGATTTGCTGGCGGGCGCCGTGGCGTTTGCGCGGAGCGTGGAGGGCCAGCCCGCGCCCAAGACGCGCGAGCGCAACACGAAGCTGGGCACGCCGGCCGAAAACGCGGCGATTTTTGCGGCCGGGCGCGAGAACGTCCGTAAAAAGCTTCGCGGAGCGCCGGCGCCGCTCGCGGCGATCGACGCGATTGAAGCGGCGACGAAGATGCCGTTTGAGCAAGGCTGCCAGGAAGAAGCGCGGTTATTCGATCAGTGCCTGTACTCGGACCAGTCGAAGGCTCTCATTCACGTCTTCTTTGCCGAGCGCGAAGTGACAAAAATTCCGGACGTGCCGAAGGAGACGCCGGTACGGCCGGTCGATTCGGTAGGGATTGTGGGCGCGGGCACGATGGGCGCGGCGATCGCCATGGTGTTTGCGAATGCGGGAATCCCCGTGGCGCTGAAGGACGTGGACCAGGCGGGGATCGACCGCGGGCTCGCGAACATCCACAAGAATTACGCGATTTCGGTGCAGCGCGGGCGATTCACGCAGGAGTACGTCAACGAGCGGCTGAAGCTGATTAGGCCCACGCTGCACTACGAAAGCTTCGCGGACGTCGATTTGGTGATTGAGGCGGTGTTCGAGAACATGGCGCTGAAGAAGGAAATCTTCGCGGAGCTGAACGGCGTCTGCAAGCCGGGCGCGATTCTGGCCAGCAACACTTCGACGCTCGATCTGGATGAACTGGCCGCGACGACGACGCGTCCCGAAAGCGTGATTGGGATGCACTTTTTTAGCCCCGCGAACGTGATGCGGCTCTTGGAACTGGTGCGCGGCGAAAAGACCGGCAAGGAAGCCATCGCCACCTGCATGCAACTGGCGAAAAAAATTGGCAAAGTGGCCGTGCTGGTGCGGAATTGCTGGGGATTTGCGGGCAACCGGATGTTCATGCCTTATTTGACCGAAGCGCAATTTTTGGTGGAAGAAGGCGCGGCGCCGGAGGAAGTGGACGCCGCGCTGACGAATTGGGGCATGGCCATGGGGCCGCTGGCGGTGAGCGATCTGGGCGGGCTCGACGTGGCGTACCGGATTCGCCAGGAGCGAAGGCACGCGCGGAAGCCGGGCGAGCGCGAGACGTTTGTGGAAGCGAAGCTGTGCGAAATGGGCCGGCTGGGTCAAAAGAACGGAATGGGCTGGTACAAATATGGCGACGACCGGCGCGCGACGGTCGATCCGGAGGTGACGGCGCTGGTTCGCAAGTGGTCAATCGAAGCGGGAATTCCGCAGCGCAAAATTTCCGCGGAAGAGATTGTGGACCGTTGCGTTTACCGGCTGGTAAACGAGGGCGCGCAGATTTTGGATGACGGAGTGGCGCTGCGCGCGGGCGATATCGACACGATTTATGTGAACGGCTACGGATTTCCCGCGTTTCGCGGCGGGCCGATGTGGTACGCGGATACGGTGGGGTTGAAAAGAGTGTACGCGCGCGTGGAAGAATTCCACCGGCAGCACGGCGCGATCTGGCGGCCCGCGCCGCTACTCGAGGAACTGGCGCAAGCGGGGCGCGGCTTCGCGGATTTTCAGCGGGAAGCGGCGCACGCGGGCGGCTAGCTCGCTCAAAGACTGGCGGCGCAAAGTGAGGCTCAGTCGTTTTCGCGCGTTGTATACAAAGCTCGTTTCGGCGAGTTGCGCAGTGAATCGCCGCCGGATTTTTGTCCATGGGCCAATTTGCTTGCCAGCCTCCAGGTTATGCGAATGAAGAGGCGCGGAGATGGCGCGCGGAAAAATCCTTGTTGCATTCAGAACGGATTTCAGTGTATACACTCGCGAACGGAAGGCACCCAAACCAGAAATGGACGGTGACCACCCCGGGCCCGGAAGAAGGCCCACCCCCATCTTCCGGGCCACGTTTTTCTTCGGAGCGGTGCATACCCGCGCGACCCAGTCGATTCGCGCTCGCGCTTTGCCTGTCCGCGCGAGGCTCTGCTGTAAATTCGGCTTCGATGAATCTTTGGGACAATTTGCGAGCCGCTGAGCTTGTAACCCCGCGCGCACTGTTGCGCGGATCTGCGTGGGCCTGAACATTGCCTCTGCGACAGATTCTATTCCTTCCCGGACTGGCGTGCGATGCGGAGGTGTGGGCGCATCAGATGGAACGCTTTTCCGCCATTGCCTCCGTCCGCGTGGCCGACTATGGCGCGAGCGACTCGATGCAGGCGATGGCCACCGCCGCGCTGCGCGGGATCGGCGGACGATTCGCGATTGCCGCTCACTCGATGGGCGGCCGCGTGGCATTTGAAATTTACCGCGGCGCGCCGGAACGGGTGACCGGACTGGCGCTGCTGGACACTGCCTATCGCGGGAAGCCAGCCGGCGAAGCCGGCGAGCTGGAACGCGCCTCGCGAATGGAGCTGGTGGAAATCGCCGAGAATGAGGGAATGCGCGCGATGGCGCGCCACTGGATTCGCAACATGGTTCATCCGGAGCGGCTCGAGGACCGGGCGCTGGTGGATACAATCATCGAAATGTTTGCGCGCAAGACGCCCGAAACGTATCGCGCGCAAATCAACGCGCTCCTGAACCGTCCTGATGCGACGCCCGTGCTTGCGTCGATCCGCTGCCCCACGCTGGTGATGTGCGGGCGCGAGGACACGTGGAGCCCGGTGGCCCAGCACGAAGAGATCGCGTCGCGCATCGGCGGGAGCAAGCTGAAGATTATCGAGCGGTGCGGGCACATGGCGCCGATGGAAAAGCCGGAGGAAGTGACGGCGGCGCTCGAAGAGTGGTTCGTCGCATTGTAACGGAGTGCGTCGCGCAAAGTTTCGTATCGATGGACGCGCGGATGGCAAAACCATCACAGCGATTTTGCGCGGCCCAAAGAAAATGTTTTCATGGAAAAAAGAGAGCGGGTTGTCGAGAGATCGATTTCGGGCGATTAATTTCAGTTGTGGCGGAAAGGGATTGTGTATACGATTGCACACATTATGGTGCTGCCGTGTGCATCCGCGGCGAACGTGCGTATGAATATTTCCGCTTTCCGGGGCGATGGACCTTCGAAATCGCTGCCGTCGTCGGAGCGGAAAGCCGGGTTCGGCAGCCGTCGAGTTTCCAACTGACATATTGCGCCGAAAAAATGGCACCTTTTCAAATCAAAAGGAGATGAATCAGTGGGCAACAAGAGCTTAGAAGACGTCATCCAGGCGGCGGGGAATCCGGTGGACATGCTGCGCAACGCGCAAGTCGGCGCGCACGTGTATCCGGTCGTCCCAGCCGAATACACAAATTGGCGGGATGAGCAGCGCGCCTGGCAGCAGAGTTGTGTTTTGTTCAATCAGTCCTATCACATGACGGATATGTACGTGAAAGGTCCGGATGGTCTGCGGTTGCTATCGGATTTGGGAGTGAACAGCTTCAAGGGATTCGTGCCGGATAAAGCCAAGCAGTTTGTTGCCTGCAATTATGACGGCTATGTGATCGGCGACGTGATTCTGTTCTATCTGGAAAAGGATCTGTTCAATTTGGTTGGGCGTCCTCCGATTCACAATTGGGTGCAGTATCACGCGGAAAAGGGCAAGTACAACGTGGAGCTTGAGCGCGACGAGCGCTCCGCGGCGCGGCCGGGCGGCGATACCACGCGAAAGGCATACCGATTCCAGGTGCAGGGCCCGAACGCGATGAAACTGATCGACAAGGTGCTCGGCAAGCCCGCGCCCGACCTGAAGTTTTTCAATATGACCACCGTAACGATTGCGGGAAAACGGGTAAGGGCTCTCCGGCATGGAATGGTCGGACAGCCCGGATGGGAACTCTTCGGGCCGTGGGAGGATGGCGAGGCGGTGAAAGCAGCGATCGTCGAGGCAGGCAAGGAATTCGGTCTGCGGCTGGTGGGCGCCCGGGCGTATTCCTCGAACACGCTGGAATCCGGCTGGATCCCTTCGCCGATGCCGGCCGTTTACAGCGGCGAAAAAATGAAGGAGTACCGGAAATGGCTTCCGGCAACCAGTTTCGAAGCCAACTCCTCGCTGGGCGGCAGCTTTTACTCGAACAACATCGAGGACTACTACCTGACCCCATACGACCTCGGTTACGGCTACATCGTGAAGTTCGACCATGATTTTATCGGCCGCGCGGCTCTCGAAAAGATCGCCGCCAATCCGCCGCGCCAGAAAGTGACGCTGGCGCTCAACGACGAAGATGTGACAGCCGCGATTGCAACCATGTTCAAGAAAACCGGCCGGGCGAAGTATTTCGATTTCCCGTCGGCGGTCTATTCAACCACCCCATTCGACAAGGTGATGCGCGACGGCAAAACCATCGGCGTCTCCACGTGGATCGGTTACAGCTCGAACGAAGGGAAGATGCTCACGCTGGCGATCGTCGATAAAGAATTCGCGCGCCCGGGCACGGAAGTCACATTCGTGTGGGGCGAGGAGGGCGGCGGATCGAAGAAGCCGACCGTCGAGCCGCACGTGCAGACGGAAATCCGCGCCATCGTCAGCCCGGTGCCTTACTCGGAGGTGGCGCGCGAGCATTACCGGCCGCAGAAGGCGGGTTCCGTCCGGTAAACTTTCGCGCCAATCCGGCGCGCTGCATTGCGTCCGCAATGGGCGAGCGCTTTTTTTTGCTCGCCCGTCTTTTTTTGTCCGCTGCTTACGGCTTTCGGCATCCGCACCGCCGGGAGGATTTCCCGCGGCGGCTGCGTTTCGCGACTTGAAGTCTCATTCCGCCTCGATTAATCTCCGGAACGTTCAGCCGGCGGCTTTGGCGATCGGGGCGCGCATGATGAAATGGGCCGCGTTGTTAACGTCTGTTTTAGCGCTGATGGTTTTTCCAGCCGTAGCGCAGAAGCGTCCGCCGGAGTCGCCGCAGCAGAAATCGTGCGACCGACAGGGGAAGGAGTACTTCGACAGTTTGCACCTGAAAGGCGGGAGTCTATTCGGCACGCATTACGATAGCTTGTCGGGAACGTGCGAAGCGGAATACGTTGTGATCGCCAATGGCGTGACCCGGCTTTCGATCGACGACGCCGGCAAACGCGAGAGCCTGGCGATGTATGTGGCATCGGAGAAAACCGGAAAACTGATGAAGTGCTACGTGCTTTCCACCCGCTGCAACTCCGAGGGAGTTTTCCTCACGTTATCCGCCAAAGTCTTCCGGTGGGTGACCTTCTGATTCGCGCTCCTTGGTGTTTTGATGTGAGCGATCAAGGAGATGGAATGAAACGCGGGCCGCGCCGCGGCGCGGGGCCGCGGCACGGTAACGGGCGTGGTTCGCGGCGGGAAGTCAGGCTCGCTCTGCTGTGCCGCGAGCCTTTACATCCACTTATCGATCGAAACGCTCCGCAGGTAGCTCATGTTGGCCACCTGATAATACGGGTTGGTCTGGCCGCCCACGACGACGATGTTGATCATCTCCGGTCTGGGCCAGTGCGGGATCAAATCATCGTCCTTCAGGTTCGCCGCTTGCGGCCCGCGCAGAGCGAATCCGCCAGTGAAGAGCATCGTTTTCGCGTCCTTTACCTTCACGGTGGAATGTTTCTGCAGCCAGTCGGAAAGCTCTTCCTTGGTTTTGTGCCCGCGTTGGACGAGCGCTTTGGCCACCAGCGGATCGAGCACCGCCAGCGCGCCGAAGATCGACGTCATCGGAATGAAGTTGTAAACCAAGCCGTCATCGAACGCCGGAACGGGCTTGATGGCGCTTCCGAGGCCGCCTTGTCCCTGCGCGATGCCGTAGCCGAAGAAGACGCTCACGACGTTGTCCGTGGCCTTGAAGCCCTTCTGCACGTGGAACGGCGTCCAGGGGCTGTCTTTTTCGTTCTCCACGATGATGAGGTTGTTGAAGTTGACCACGTTCCCCTGCGTGCCCAGATACGTTTGGCCCGCCTGGCCGCAGTTGCCGCAGTTCTTCGAAACCATCGTCCATGCGCGGCCGATCGAGGCGTTGATATCCGAAAAGGGCCCCATCGCTCCGATGCCGTAGTTCATGTTCAGCTTGTCGCGAATGGGGCCGTTGATTACCGCTGCCGTGGCGAACGAGTTCGTCGAACTCGAAAGCGACGGCAACCCGCTCGAAGCGATCGCCAGCACGATCGGGAAGTACGATGGATCGCAGCCGGCCATCACGGCGCTGATGGCCACATGCTTTACCGTGAATTTCCAGTTGGGGTAGAGCCCCCGGGCCGGCGTCAGCTCGCCAACGATTTCGTCGGGATGATGGCTCGTACCCTTGAGCATCGCCTCCACGCGTTCCGGGGTTGGAATGACGATGGTCATGAAGTCCGTCATGCCATTGTTCATGTAGTACTTCTGAAGCTCGTCTGCCGTGCCGGAGAATGTAGCCGGACCGACGGATGGCGTGAACGACCCGGTCCGTTCGTCCGCGGCGGTGAGCGGCTTCGTCAGCGCGTTAATCACCTCGGGCATCAGCGGCTTATGCGTCACCGGGTCGTCGCCTTCGAGGTATGCGTACATCTCGGCGGGCGACTTGCCCCACACCGGGTGCGGCGTGTAGACGATTCGGAGCGTCGGCATGCCTTTGCTCTGGGCCGTGTTTTCGGCGAGGTCATGGAACGCGATGGTTACCATCGGCGCCGTCGGGATTCCCATTTTCTCGTATTCTATGCAGTGACTCACGGTCGCTGGCGTGCAGGTGCTTCAATGGCCGATGGCCATGATGACGGCATTGCCGTTGGCCTTGATCTCCGCGTTCAGTTTCGGGTCCTCATCGGTAAAGCTCCCGGCTTTTAGGCGGTAAATCGTCTTCACGCTGGGCATGTGCTTGGCGAACCAAATCTTCACTTCGTTCAAGAAAACGTCCGCGTCGGGGAAGCCATCCGAAACCAAATAAACGGTTTTGCCATCGAGGGTCTTCAGGCGCGGCGCCATCCGGTATAGCTGCACAGCCGGCGGGATCCCGCGCGGATTGAGCCCTTCGATCCTCTGGCTGGCACTCGAACTCGCGGGCGCGCGGCTCGATTGGCTGGCGTCACCGCGAAGCGCACCTGCCGCGGCGTTTTTTGCCCCCGCCAGAATTGCCGGGGACGCTCCAATGAGGGATAGAAGCCTCCGCCGTTTGATATCCATCGCTCACCTCTTTTTCGAATGATTGCGAATCCATCTTGCGGCCCCGATCGAGCGAACGGAAAAATATTGTACACGCTCGCGTCACTGCCGCCAGCAGCCCTCGTCCTGTTCGTGTCTATCGCGAAAGCTGCCAATTACAAACTTCTCCGATACTTAGGACTCACGCGGTGCCGGTCTGGTTACATCGGAATCATCGGGTGACGCGACGGTGGCCAGCAGGATTGTATACAGTTCTCTCTTGACATGCGCCAGCATTTGGTAGTAATACCCACAGCGCTACAGCGTAGTGCCCCGGGACCACCACAGGTATCCACAGGGCCAGACGTATTGAGTTGAAGACCGAGCGGTAAAAGGGAGGAGGGGGGATGTCTCAGCACACTTTCGTGCGAGCACGTGTCTTTTTCTTTCTTATAGCGGCTTTCGGAATCCTTTTTGTAACGAACGGTCGTGTTTGGGCGCAGGCTCAGACGGCGACCATTACCGGTACGATAACAGATCCTTCCGGCGCCGCTCTGCCGGGCGCCAAAATCGTCGCAACGGAAACGTCAACGAACGTTTCGCATTCCACAGTGACCAACGCGCAAGGCGAGTATTCGATTCCCGACCTGCCGGTCGGCACGTACAACGTGCAAGCCTCTCAATCAGGGTTTCAGACGACCATTCAGAAGGGCGTCAACCTCACCGTCGGCGCCACTGTTCTCGTGAACCTTTCCCTGCCAGTCGGCGAAGTGTCGCAGACGGTTAGCGTGGAAGCAAATGTAGCGCAGGTGCAGACGCAGACCACCGAAGTCTCGAACCTTGTTGCGCCAACGCAGGTTGCCAACCTGCCTCTCAATGGCCGCAATATCGAGCAACTGCTCACTTTGACGCCTGGCGTCACAGCCATCGCGCCCGCGGTTAACTTCGTGACTGGTCGCATGTACGGCATGCAGCAGAACTATTCGATCTCCGGCGCTCGCCCCACCGGTCAGATGTTCCTGCTCGACGGCACCGATATCCGGGATTTCTGGGAGCACGGTATTGGCTCTGGGTACGCCGGGACGGAACTCGGCATTTCGTCGATTTCGCAGTTTCAGGTGATTACCAGCAACGGCAACGCACAGTACGCCGGCAACGGCATCATGAGCGAAGTCTCAAAGTCCGGGACGAATGACTTTCATGGCAGCGTTTACGAGTATCTCCGTAACAGCGCTCTGGACGCGCGCGACGCTACCGACATCGCCGCGGGGCTTTCCGGTCCGCCGCCGTTCCGTCAGAATCAGTTTGGCGCGTCCTTGGGTGGCCCTATCAAAAAGAACAAATTGTTCTTCTTCGGGAATTACGAGGGTCTTCGGAATAGCCTCACCACCACCGCGACGGGCCTGATGATTTCCGAGCCTTATGTAGCGCAGGGCATGTTGCCTTGCTACGATGTCAATGGCAACCCGGTGAACACAACGTCCTCGTCCTGCCCGTCGAGTCCGCCACCACCGGGTACCACGGTTGGCTCATCTGCGAATCCAATTGAGCCGGTTTCGGGCGCTCAGACGCTGCCCGAGCAGATTGCATCCCTGTATGTGCTGTGCAAGAAGTGCAGGCCATTCTCAGCGTTTTATGGGGGCAAGGTGTACCCGGCAGGAACCGACTTGGGCGGTTTCAGTGAATTTTCCGCTCCGACCCCGCTAAACGTCAACGAGAACTACGGCCTTGGCCGCATCGATTACACGATTTCGTCCTCGGATTCCTTGTTTGGCCGCTACGTCAACGACAACGCCAACGTGCTGGACGGAACCCGCGATGCGCTTGGCATATTTCCGGAGACTGGTATCACGCGCAATCAGTACCTGACGATCGCAGAGAATCACATCGTTTCACCGACTATGGTGAACGTCGTGCGATTCGGTCTGGTTCGAACCAACGAGGGTGCCAGCACCGCAAGCGGGCTTTCCGCCGCCCAGCTCTCAGCGGCTGGACTTACGTCCGACCCGCTGGACTTGGTGCGCACCTTGTACAACGAGCCTCAACGCACGGATGGTCAAGTCACGCCCTATAACGGCACACCTCTTGGTCCCGATCCGAACCAGCCCACTATATTTGACAATAAGTTTAGCGGAGGTGACGACCTATCGTGGACCCACGGATCGCACACGCTCAAGGCTGGCGTGGTCGTGACGAGAGTGCAGGTGAACGTGCACCAGGTCTCATACGCCGCTGGCGAAACATACGGGTTCGGCAGCTTGCAAGGCTATCTACTGGGTGCCGCAACCTTTGGATTTGGGGCACCTCCGGGATTTGCGAATTCTGATAGGTACTTCCGTGAGGTCGATATTGCCCCGTATATTCAGGACGACTGGCGCGTAACCTCGCAGTTGACCCTGAACCTCGGCATGCGCTACGACTATGGAACCAATCCCGTGGGATGGGCGGGCAACAACGAGTCATTAACGACTCTCACCGGTTCATTCCTGCCACCCGTTGGGCCGTTGGCGCCGACGCCGTCGTGCGCATCCACACTAGGAAGTAAGCCGACTCTGCTTGCCGCTGCGGACTGCGCGCTGCAGTACTACACGCCAGTGCGCCATGTGTTCGCGGCAAATCCCAACGCCGGCAACTGGGAACCGCGCTTCGGTTTTGCGTACTCACCGTTTAAGGACAACAAAACGGCAATTCGCGGCGGTATCGGCGTCTTTGTCGATCCAACGGCAGCCAGGATCTACGAGTCCGGGTACGTTGCTTCTCCGCCGGGCTCCAGCTTCCTGTTCTTTGGCCCTTCTTTTCCGAACGATTTCGCTCCGACAACCACTTGCGTAGTTTCGTTTACTTGCCCACAGCCGACCGAATTCGCGGGCGTGACTTACCAGAACAACAACGGCTCGCCGTATACGATCCAGTACAACTTCGACGTCCAGCACCAGCTCACGCCCGGAACCGTTGTGACTGTAAGCTACGTCGGGTCGGTGGCGCGTCACCTTTGGAATCAGCGCGACATCAACCCGCCGAAGTGCACCACCTTTCCGAACTGCACCGCGCTGCCGCAAATCCCGAAGTCCGTTCCGACTGCGTCCGGCGGCGGTTACACGGTCACCAGCAGTTGCGTGCCATTGCTGGGCAACCCCCTTCCTCCGCAGACGAGTTGTTATGGGAGCGGCGTGCAGTTCCCGTTTGCTACCATTTTCGGCGTAGCTAACAGCCCGCAAAACCGGATTAACCCGATCTTTGGTGAAATGATCACCGAGGCAACCACAGCCGCGTCCAGCTATAACTCGCTGCAGATCGGCTTGAATCATCAGTTTTCGAATCGGCTGTCAGGTCAGGTAAACTACACGTATTCACACTGCATCGACGACGGTTCCTTTGCAACCAGCCTCGAGGAATTCGCGCAGTTGCAGACCGATCCTTACAACCAAGCCTACGATTACGAAAACTGCATCTTCGATGTTCGGCATAACTTGAACGTCAATGGGATTTACGCTCTCCCGTTCAATGCAAATCGTCTGGTTTCCGGTTGGCAGATCGCAACCATTCTTGGCGTCCACAGCGGCATGCCCGTGAACATATACAACGGACAGCCCGTTGATCCCGCCAACCTGGGTACCGAATGGGCATCGCGTGCCAACTACACATTCGCTCCCGGATGTTCTCCGAACCACATCATCGACAGGGCCGTCAAGCCGGGGGTCATTCAATGGTTTGATCCGTCGTGCTACGCGCCACAGGCTCCCGGATTTTTGGGAAATGTCCGCCGGAATAGCGTCCCGGGCCCAGGCACGTTGAACCTCGACCTTTCGGTCATCAAGAACACGAAGCTCACGGAACGGGTGGACATGCAGTTCCGGGCCGAGGCCTTCAACGTGATGAACCACTACAATCCGGGCATGCCGTTTGGCGGCATCTACGCAGTCAACGGAGAGGCTGGCCAAAGCTTGACGTCCCAGGCACCGGTAGTGAATCCGCGGCAAATTCAGTTCTCCCTGCAGCTTCAGTTTTAGGCAGGAAGTGATCGTCTGGCGCCGGGCATCGCGCCCGGCGCCGGACCGCATCCTCCGCTGGTCCCACCTGCCAGGCGTTTCCCGTACTCAAAAAACATGCTGTAGCCCGTTGTATACATTTTTCGCTTGACATCGATGTTCGTTCGGTAGTAATACCCGCACCACAGGGGTATCCCACACGGGTGTGGCGCTCCTATTCCTAGGGCCAAGTTGAATTTTTCAGTTTGGGTGAGGGAAAAAGGGGAGGCGGGGTATGTCCAAGTTTGTTTCCGCGTCAAAGTGTGTGTTGTCGTGCCTGGTTCTCGTTCTGGCGATTGCATTCGCCGCGAGCAACATGCTGGCGCAGGTCCAAACAGCCACGATCACCGGAACGGCCACCGATCCATCCGGCGCCGCCATCGTTGGCGCGAAGATCGTCGCTACAAATACCGAAACGAACGTTACTCATTCAACCGTCTCCGACCAAGCCGGACGGTACACAATTGCCGACCTGCCTGTTGGTACCTACAGCGTCCAAGCGACCCAATCCGGCTTTCAGACCGTGGTGCATAGCGGAATCACGCTCTCCGTGGGCGGCACCGTCGTGGTGAACTTCTCGTTGCCGGTTGGCCAGATCTCACAGACAGTCAGTGTCGAGAGCCAAGTCTCGCGCGTGGAAACCACCACTTCGCAAGTCTCCACTCTTATCAGCCCGAGGCAGATGCGCGAGCTCCCACTGAACGGCCGCAATTTCGAACAGCTCCTCTCCCTTGCGCCCGGCGTATCAACGGTCGCGCCAGCGGTGAACGTCGTCACTGGCCGCCTCTATGGCATGATGAACAACTATTCGATTGCCGGATCGCGGCCCACCGGCCAGATGTTTTTGCTCGATGGCACCGACATTCGCGATTTCTGGGAGCACGCGACTGGCTCTGGCTACGCCGGTACCTCGCTCGGCGTGGAAGCCATTGGCGAGTTTCAGGTGTTGACCAGCACCTACACCGCTCAATACGGTGGCAATGGCGCGGTCATGAACGCCGTCTCCCGCTCTGGCACGAACGACCTACATGGTGGCGTGTACGAATTTATCCGCAACAGCAGGCTGGACGCACTTGACGCTCCGGACAAAATCGCGGGGTTGACCACTCCCCCGCCTTTTAAGCGCAATCAATTCGGCGCCGCCATCGGTGGTCCGATCAAGAAAAATAGGCTCTTCTTCTTTGGCAACTGGGAGGGCCTCCGCGAGGGGCTGTCTACAACCACTCCGGTGTTCGTGCCGGAGCCATATGTAACCGGTGGCATGCTTCCTTGCTATGACCCCCTGACCTCAGCCGTCATCAACAACAACCCTGCGTGTCCGGCAACTCCGGCCCCGGGTACTAATGTCGGTACGCCGGGCAACCCAATCGAACCGGTAACCGCAGTGAATTCCCAAGAACAAGCTATCTCTGCCCTCTACAGTCTCTGCAAGGGTTGCAAGCAAGTCCAGTCAGCAAGAGGATCGACCACATATCCGGCCGGCTTTGACTTTGGTGGCTACACTGCGGACGCCACGGTGCCGCCGCTTATCACCAATGAAGATTACGCCTTGGGCCGCGTCGATTACACCATTTCATCCACCGACACTATGTTTGGGCGGTACGTTTTCGATGACGCCCGCATTCAAGATCCGCGCGATCCTTATGGGATTTTCCCGGAGCAGGATTTTACGCGCAATCAGTTCGTCACCATCACCGAAAATCACATCTTTTCGCCGACGACGATCAACTCCATTCGCTTTGGCTTCGTCCGAGTAAAGGAAGCCTCGTATGTTCAGTCGTTCCTCACATCGGGACAGATTTCAGCAGCTTCCAAGTTCTCAGTAGCGAACGGGGGCCCTTCCTTCACTGCCGACCCGCTCACTTTCCAAACCACGAGCCCCGGCGAGCTTCCGCGCGAAGACGGCCAGAATGCGGCGTTTTCGGGCATCGTTCCCGTTGGACCGGACCAGAACCGGCCGGACAACATCATTCAGAACAAGTTCAGCGGCGGCGACGACCTTACCATGAACCGCGGTGGCCACAGTATCAAGATTGGTGTCGTCGTCACCCGGATCCAGACCCAAAACCTGCAGACTGCGTATGCCAACGGCGTCCTCTTCCTCGCATACACGGGGTTGAACTCCGCCGCCCAAAATTACCTACAGGGGAAACCTTCTGTGGCGTTCGGCGTCCCGCCAGGTTTGAACAATGCCACTCGCTACTTCCGGGAGATTGCCGTCGCTCCGTACATCCAGGACGACTGGAAAGTGACGTCGCAGCTAACTCTGAACCTTGGATTTCGCTACGATTTCAACACCAACCCGGTTGGATGGGCCTATGGCAACAGGCCGCTGAGCACAATCGTGGCCTCTTACTTGCCGCCGATCGGCCCGCTGGTTCTGCCGCCCACCCCAGGTACGCCGGCGAATTATGCTCCGTTTAGCGTGGTTAAGCACGTTTTTGCCAACAATCCGAACGCGCTGAACTTCCAGCCGCGCTTCGGATTTGCTTACTCGCCATTCAAGGATAATAAGACGGCGATCCGTGGCGGCGTCGGTGTCTTCTTCGACCCCACTGCGGCTCGCCTATGGGAGTCCAACTTTATCAATACGGCTCCGTCCGGATCCAATCTACTGATTGGTCCGGCGTTTCCCAACCCTTACGCTGTTCCGGGCTTCGTTCTTCCGCCGGGCGAGTTTGCCGGCGTGACCTATCAGCCAACCGGCGGCTCGCCTTATGAAATCCAGTACAGCTTCGGGATTCAGCGCCAGATCACACCGGCGACTATCCTCAATATTAGCTATGTCGGATCTGTCAGCCGTCATCTGTGGACCCAAGGAGACATCAATCCTCCGAAGTGCTTGACCTTCCCGGACTGCACCGCGTTGCCGCAGATTCCGACTTCAAAACCGACCGTTTCCAACGCCACCTACACCGTCACCAATATATGCTCGGATCCGGCGGAGACTACCTGCTATGGCAGTGGGATGCAAGTGCCATGCTGGTCGAGTCCCTTTGGTGCTGCTGGCCCTCCCTGCAGCTTCCAGGGACCTCGCATCAACGGCAACTTTGGTGCGGTAGTGCAGGCGTTTAACAACGGGTCCTCCGGCTACAACTCTCTGCAAGTGAGCCTGAACCATCAGTTCGCCAGCAACTTCACCGGGCAGTTTAATTACACGTGGTCGAGATGCGTGGATAACGGATCGTTCGCCTCTTCGCTTGAGGAATTCGCCCAGCTCCAAACCGACCGTTACAACACTCGATACGATTACGAAAACTGTACGTTTGACCTCCGCCACAACATCAGCGCAAATGCGCTGTACACCCTGCCATTTAAGGGCAACCGGCTCGCGGAGGGCTGGAGATTCTCCACAATCATTGGCATCCACACTGGTGTTCCCCTCAATGTGTACAACTCCGGTATCAACTTCTCTGATCCGGCGGATCTAGGAACGCAGTGGGGCTCAAGGGCCAACTACACCTTCGCCCCAGGATGCAATCCGAACCACCTGCTTAAGAAGGTCATCGGCACGGGCACAGTCCAGTGGTTTGACACGAGCTGCTACGAAGCGCAAGCTCCCGGATTCCTCGGTAACGTTCGCCGGAACAGCCTGCCAGGTCCGGGAACCGTTAGCGCGGACTTCTCGATCACCAAAGAGACCAAGCTGACGGAGCGGCTCAACATGGAGTTCCGCGCCGAGGCCTACAATTTCATCAACCACTGGAACGTGGGTGGCCAGTATGCCGGAGTCCTCGGTGAAATCAACGCACCGCTCGCGGGTGAAACACAGCAATCCCAGTCGCCGGTTGTCACTCCGCGGCAGATCCAGTTTGCTCTGAAGTTCGACTTCTGAGTGAACGGAAAGCTGAAACCACCTTACCCGGCGGCATGCGCGAGCATGCCGCCGGCTTTGTTTTGTGCTGGATCGTTCCACCACCTCCCGCGATTCCGGAGCCACCAAAGAACCCTCGCAAGCAGGCGTCACGAACGGCTGGGAGCGGCCGTACCCCGGCAAGTTCGCGGGTACGTCCACGGGCTCAGGCATCAAGCTCCTTGATGCTGTTCTTGCCTGATTTTTCCGTCGATTCTCGACGGAAACAAGACTGCGCGAGCGTCGGGCTGCAGCGAGACCCGGCAGGCAAGACTACGGATTCAGCAGGCCAAACACGACCACCGCATTCGGCGTGCCGACGTACACTTTGCCGTTGGCGATGAGCGGCGTCACGAACTTGTCATTGGAGTTGGTCGAAAAGCTGTCGCGCGAACCGGCCGCCATATTCGAGTTATACAGCTCTTGCGCCAGGTTCGTGGCGTCGTAGGCGTGCAGCGTGCCGGTCGAGCTGCCATTCTCGATGGCCCAGACGATCCCGTTCGACGTGCCGTTCGCGGAAACGCTCGGCGTGGTTCCCGGATAGCCGAATGGCGCCGGGCTCTGCGACGTGGAAGCGCCCACTTTGGCGTTCGAAATCGGAAAGGCTTTCAGAGGCTGGCCAACCGAGCCGTAGTAGATGGTGCCGTTGAAATAGGCGGGCGCGGCCCACACGCCGCCGGGCAGCGCGCCGTTCCGTTGCTGATAAATCGCATTGTCGTTCGAGGCGTTGAATTTGCCCATGTCGTCGCGGTTCACGACGTACATGTTTCCGTCTTTTCCCGCGCCGACGGCGAGATGTTGCACGGTTCCGTTGCTATCGGTCAGATCAGGCAGGAGCATTTCGCCGCCGGAGCCGAAATCGGTGTCGCTATTCGTCTCCGAGACGGTGTTGGACATCGTGAAATAATCGGCCACGCTCAGCGAGTTTTGCGCCGTCGAGATTTTCACGAAGGCGTTGCCGTAATCGCCCTGATTGGGGAAGCCGCTGCCGTTGAGCGTGGTATCGAACGTGCCGTTGCCGGTGATCAGGTAAATATTGCCGCTGGAATCCGCCGCGGGACCGTCGCCGGCCATCCAAATCGCGCCGCGCGCGCCATTGGGCGTCAGATTCAGCACGCTCAGCTGCTGCAAGTTCGATTCGCTGTAGCTGATCACCCAGCCTGTGTAGGGATCGAAATCGCAGTGCGAAGTCCAGCTGGTGTAGATGGCGCCGTTGAGTGCCAGCAGCGCGGCGCGTTCCTCGTACTGGCCGGGAGCAAATGTGGTCTGGCCGCCGGAGTTCGGATAGGACGCCTGAATTTCCACGGGCGTCATGCGGTCGGCTCCGGTGGTCAGATCCAAGGCGTGCAGCCGCTGGTGATAATTGCCGCTGGAATCCTTGGACATGGCCACGACGAAAATCGTGCCGTTGGGCCCTGCCGAGGGATCGATCACGGGCGTCGAGGTGATGCCGATCTCCGGCTGGACCTGGCTGCAGCCGCGGTCGTCACTGGGCGTTTCGCCGGAGTAGGACGCCAACATGTTGGCGGACCAGAGCTGCGCGAAGGTGTCGGCATCAAAGGCGTAAACCATGTCGTGCTCGGTGGCCACGAAAACCACGTTGTGCACGGCGCCATTGACCGTGAGCCCGCCCACATAGAGCGGCTCGGCGTCCACCAGCCCCGTCACCGTCATCGTGCCAACCTTGCCAAACTGCGTTGGGTTCACATTTGCCGTCGTCAGAATGGTTTCGTTGGAATTCAGGCCACTGCGCGAGTTGTCGTTGTGATAGGTGAGAACGCTGATGGTGCTTGGAGGAGGAGGCGCTGAGGTGACCGTCAGGGTGGCCGAGTTGCTGGTGATTGAGCCCACGGCATTGCTGACGGTCACCCGGAATGTCGCTCCGTTGTCGGCCAGGGTGGTGGCCGACGTCGTGTAACTCGCCGACGTTGCGCCATTGATATTCGTCGTGCCCTTCTGCCACTGATAGCTGAGCGGCGCCGTGCCGCTTGCGACCACGGTAAACGTGGCGCTTTGCCCCACTGAGACGGTCTGGTTCGCGGGTTGCTGGGTGATCGAAGGCGCTTGTGGCGCGGCCGTGACGGTGAGCGTAGCGGAGTTGCTGGTGACCGATCCCAGGGCATTGCTGACGGTCACCCGGAATGTCGCTCCATTGTCGGCCAGGGTGGTGGCCGGCGTCGTGTAGCTCGCCGACGTTGCGCCATTGATATTCGTCGCGCCCTTCTGCCACTGATAGCTGAGCGGAGGCGTGCCGCTTGCGCTCACGGTGAAAGTTGCCTTCTGTCCGGCTGTCACCGATTGATTCGACGGCTGCACGGTAATGGAAGGAGGGGTTCCGAGCGTCGAGACGTTCACCACGCTGCCGGAGCAATCGCCGAGTGATATCCCGAGTCCCAACACCAACGCCAGAAGAAGGACGGAAGGGAGCCGCTCGGAAGGCGCATTTCGCACGTGAGGACCTCGCTCTGCACGTTTCGATTTCCCGGAATATCCGCTAATTATAGCGAATTGCGAGGCGTAACCGCGAGTCTGAGGAGGGCAAGGTCCCTGAGCCGCGTGGCGCGAACCCGAAAACCGGCATCCGCCACGGTGGAGCGGATGGGGCGTCAGGCGGATTCGGTCGAGACCGACGTTTTGCCCCGAATGTTAGCCGCGGCGCGGCGGCGCTGGAGCAGCCAATCGCCAACGCGCCAGAGAAACAGCGCGGCAAACCCGGCGCCGTAGGCCAGCGGCGCGCGCTTATCAGATTTCACCAGCCAGTAATAATGGATCACGCCGAGCACGGAGGTGATATAGACCGCGCGATGGAGCATCCGCCAGTTTTTCCCGCCCAGGCGCCGGATCCAGCCTGCCGTGGACGTCACCGCCAGGGGAATCAGCAGCACGAATCCGGCAAATCCGATGGCGATAAATGGGCGCTTCAAGAGGTCCGCCCAGATCGCGTTCCAATGCCACTGCTGCCAATGGTCGAGAACGATCCACGTGGAAAAATGCAGAGACAGGTAGAAAAACGCGAACAGGCCGAACATGCGCCGGAAGCGAATCAGTTGCGGCAGGTGAAGGATTTTTCGCGCTGGCGTGACCGCCAGCGTGATAACGAGGAAAATCAGCGTCCAATCGCCGGTGAAGTGCTCGATGTATTTCACCGGGTTGGCGGAAAGGTCGTAGTCGAATCCGCTCCAGACGAGGCTGGGGTCGTAATTCGCGGCGATTTTTAAGGCGATATTGAGCGCGGGAACGAGGCACAGCAGGAAAACGACAGCCTTCGTCCATTTGCTCGTCAGAATACGGATCAATGCGGACCGCTCCGGTCAGTAATACTTGCGGAGATTCATGCCCGCGTAGAGGCTGGCGACTTCGTTGTAGCCGTTGAAGAGGCGCGTGGGAATTTTCGCGTTGAAAAGGCCCAGACCCGGCCCGAGCCGCATTTCATACCGCTGGTCCCAGGGAACCGTATCGACATCCGGATTCACATTGGAATAGAAGCCGTATTCGTTGGGCGCGTAGTTATTCCAGGTGGTCGGCGGCTGGTTTTTCACGAAGCGGATCTTTACGATGGACTTGACACTTTTGTATCCATATTTCCAAGGCAGGACCATGCGAACCGGCGCGCCATCCTGATTCGGAAGCGTTTCGCCGTACATGCCGAAGCACAGCAGCGCGAGCGGGTGCATGGCTTCGTCAAGCCGCAATCCTTCCACATAGGGGAACTGGATGCCGGTGCCGGCGGCCCAAGGCATCACGACCGGATTGTAATAGCTTTCAAACGCGACGTAGCGCGCCTTGGACGTCGGCTGAACAGCCTTGATCACATTGCTCAGCGAATAGCCGATCCACGGCACGACGAGCGACCATGCCTCGACGCAGCGATGGCGGTAAATGCGCTCTTCGAGCGGCGCGAGATGCATCAGTTCGTCGATCGTGAATTTTCGCGGCTTTTCGCACTCTCCTTCGACGGATACCGTCCATGGCGATACGACGAAATTGCGGGCGTTGCGCGAGGGATCGCTCTTTTGGTCCCCGAATTCGTAAAAGTTATTGTAATGCGTAGTTTTCTCGATCGGCGTGATCGGCTCGGTGGTGCTACCGGGCCATTTCCGGACGCCTTGAATGGGAACAGGCACTGACCCCTTCGCTTTTCCGCTGAACCAATTGGGCAAGCGCCGATATGCGGCGACGGCGCCGTACGTGGCGAGGGCACCGAGCAGAAAATTGCGGCGGCCCATGTAAAATCCCTTGGGCGTGACGTCCGCGTAGGTTAAATCGGGCTTACGCTTTATAAGCATAACTGCCCTCCGTGCCAGACGATGTATGCAGTTCTATGACTATGATACTCGCGCCGGAGCGGATTGGTTTCATGAAGTTTGGCGCCGGATGGCGGAAGCTGAAGGTGATGCCGAATTGGTTGATGCCGTGGATGCAGAGAAATGATTCGCCGTGGGCCACGGAAGAATGGTTGTTCGAGACGCCTACGGTTTGGGATGGAAAGGCACATCAGGGCGCCCGCTGCTAGCCGGTTCCGGCGTGTCCAACGGCAGATTGACAACAATAGGTTCCTGGCCGCTGCGCACCACGACGCACTCGCACGCTTCATCGGATAGCGCGTTGATCTCCTGATGAGGCACGAACGGCGGGACGTAAATGAAATCGCCGGGCCCGGCCTCATCGCTGTATTCCAGGCGGTCGCCCCATCGCATTCGGGCGCGTCCTTTGACCACATACAGGACCGTTTCCAGTTCGCCATGGTGATGCGGCCCGGTCTTCGCGTCGGGCTGGACGATTACCGTGCCCGCCCAAAGCTTACTGGCCCCGGTCCGAGCGTGGGTAATCGCCGCGGCCCGCGACATCCCCGCGGTTTGCGGTGTGTTCGGGTCCAAGTCACCTGCCCGGACAATCTTGATGCCATGTTCTTTCCAGTCCATACGGGTTACGCTCCCGTGATGCATGCAGGCATGCAGCGCGCCGTTACGATACAGCTTGGCCGCCGCACGGTAAGTATACGTCTTCGCGGGGTGTTTGCCTCGGAGATCCGCGCCCAATCGGCTCAGGGCCTTTCGCGGAAGAAGTCACGCACGCGGAGCGGCATCGGCCTCGGCGCCGGCGAGGTGAGCGGGGCCGCCGTTGACCAATTCCTCGATGAGCGCCGCGCGGAGCTGCTGCCGAACTGCGGGGGCAAGCTTTCTGCCATCGGATGTGACGTAGAAAACGTCGATGGCCGTCTGGCCCTCGGTTTCGATCAGCGCGATTTCGATGTTGCAGTTGTGACGCGCCAACTGCGAACTGATGCGATAGAGCAAGCCGGGCCGGTCTTGCGTGATTACCTCGACGAGCGTGCTGTGCGCCGAGCTTTCGTCGTCGATTTCGACGCGCGTTTCGACCTTTACCTTGGGCAACGCGTCTTTCGCGGAGCGCAGCCGGTCGCGCAGCATGCGGCTGAGATCCGCCTCGCCGAGCACCACGTCATGGACGCTGGACTTGAAACGCTCCCATTCGGGCAGGTTCAATTCCAGGGTGCGAAAGCGGTCGGTGAAAAAGAACTGATCGACGACGATGCCGTCTTTGTTGGAAAACGCGGCCGCCTTCACGATGTTCATGCCCCACGCGGCCAGCGCGCCGGCCATGCGCGAAAAAAGAAACGGGCGATCGGTGGTGACCAGCGTTAATTCAAACCAGTGGCGGCCGCGCGTAAGTTCGAGCTGCACGGAATCCTGGCGCAGGCGGCTGGCCATATCGACATGCCGGATCACGTCGCTCGCCGTCTGGGTGCGCAGGTAGCGGCGCGGCAGTCCCTCGAGAAACGTTTCGAGTTTCTTGCCCGCGGCGGGCATGAGGGTGCGGAGATGCGTGACCAGTTCTTCATCGCCGCCGGAGTGGACGCGGTCGTCGACGCTGCGCATCATCCAATTCGCGGCGCCGATATAGAGCTGCCACAGGTTTTCAGCCTTCCACGGCGTGAGCGCCTCGGGATTGACCGACTTGATGTCCGCGTAGGTGAAGAGGCACAACAGCTTCAAATCTTCGGGGGAGCGCATGCTGTTGGCGAGCTGACGGATTACTTGCGGATCGAAAATGTCGCGGCGCAAGGCGCCGCCCATTTCGAGATGATGCGCGATGAGGAAGAGAACGGTTTCGCGATCGGCATCGTCAAGATCAAGCCGCGCAAGACACCTGGCAGCTAGTTCGACGCTGCCGGATACGTGGTCGTCGGGTTTTGCGCCCTTGCCGGTGTCGTGGAGCAGCAGCGCGAGATAGAGCAGATCGGGCTGCTCGACTTCGTCCAGCAGCTCCGCATAGCCCTGGTCCCATTTGGATTGCGATTTGCGCAGCGCGTGCAGATTGTCGATGGTGAGAAAGGTGTGCTCGTCCACGGTAAACCGGTGGGAATAGTCGCGAATGACCAGCGAATCGACCACCTTGAATTCAGGCAGGAGAAGATCGAGGAGGCCGAGCGAATGCATGGCGCGCAGCGCTTCCGCGGCATGCGGCGCGAGGAGGATTTCCTGCAGGTGATGCCACAGTTCGGCGCCCTTGGGGGGCGCGACGGCGATGGCGGGCAACGCCTCTTCCAGTTGATGTTCGGCCGCGGAGCTGAGGCTCAGCCCGTGGCGCGCCAAAAAACGGAAAAGACGCAACGGAAATTCCAGATCGCCAACGGACTCCTGCCGCTGCAGAAAAATGCGGCCATCGACGACCGCGAATTCCGAATTCGAGAGGCGCGAACGCAGGTTTTGAAATTGCTTGTAGAGCGAAGGACGCGCGGCGGGAAATTCGTCGAGCAGTTGGGCGGCAACGCGGTGGATCAAGCGCGCGTGGCTGAAATAGATGCGCATCCATTCGGAGGCGCTCAGGGGATCCGATCCCGGCGCGCCGATGCGGCGCGCGGCGGCTTCATCCTGCGCCTCCCATGCGAGAGTGTTGTCGTCACGGCCATGCCGAAAATGAAGGAAACACCGCGCGGACATCAGAAAATCGAGAGCGGCATCGAATTTGGGCCGCAGCCAGGGCGGCAAAAGCTCGTGCGAATCCGGCCACGCGCCGGATTCCTCGATGGCGGCGATGAGCGCCAGCCAGCAGGCCAGATTGTAGTCGCGCAGGCCGCCGGGACCGTCTTTTAGGTTGGGTTCGAGGTGGAAAACAGTGTTGCCGAATTTGTTGTAACGCGCGCGCGTAAGGTCGGTAAGCCGCTGCGCGATCCCGCGCGATTCACGGGAGACAAGCTTGGGGATGGCGCGATCATGCAACCGATCGAAAAGCTTGCGGTCCCCGGCCAGATAGCGGCAGTCGAGAAGGGAAATAACGAACTCGACGTTGTTCGGATCGAATCGCTCGCACTCCGCGAGCGTGCGCGTGGCGGGGCTGAGCTTCAAGCGGAGGTCCCAGATCCGCTGCGAAAACGCGCGAAGCGGAGATTTCAATTCGCGCTCGGCACCGCCCGCGTGAAGAAAGAGGATGTCGATATCGGAGTAGGGAAACAGCCAGCGTCGGCCGAATCCTCCGAGAGCAACCAGCGCGAGATTTTGCGGGCCGTCCTGCTCCGGCGAAAGATGCTCTTTCCAGAGCCGCAGCGCCATCGATTCGACCAGCGCCGTCCGTGCCTGCACGGCCGCGCGCCCGTCGCCGTCGGACGCAAACTGGCGCTCGATCTTCGCCGACTCCTCGGCGTAGAGGTTTCGCAGGTCGCTGCTAGAGAGTGGCGCAGTTGGCATGGCCAGCGCCCGTCGCGCATGGTGGGCGCGGCGGGATTCAATTTGCTGCAAAGCGGAACGCGATCCGCCGCGAAAGACGCGTGAGGCGCGGAGCGGCCCGGCGGGCGCTACAAGGCGCTATCGCCGCGCTCGTCGTTGCGGATGCGAATCGCGTCATCAACCTTCGAGAGGAAAATCTTGCCGTCGCCAATTTTACCGGTACGGGCGGCGTTGGTGATGGTCTGGACGGCTTTTTCCACCATGTCGTCCGCCAGCACCATTTCGATTTTGATCTTGGGGATGAGGTCCACCGTGTATTCGCGGCCGCGGTAAAACTCGGTGTGGCCCTTCTGGCGGCCGTGACCGCGGGCCTCCAGCACCGTCATTCCCTCGACGCCGATTTCATGCAGCGCGTCTTTGACCGCATCCAGCTTCGACGTTTGAATGACCGCTTCGACCTTTGTCATGGATTGTTTGCTCCGCCGCGATCCGGACGGCCCGCCGAGCACGCGGGCGGCAACCCGGTTCCGCTAGAGACCCTCCCAATAATAACCTTCCTCGCCGTGCTGAGATAGATCGAGGCCCGTGACTTCGTCTTCGGGCGTGACGCGCAGGCCGATCGCCCAGTCGACGATCTTCAAAAGAATCAGCGTGCCGACGATCGCCAGACCCCACGCGATGGCGACGCCTACAAGCTGATTCAGAATCTGGTGAAAATTCCCTTCGATCATGCCGGAGGGGAGCACGTTGTCCTTGGCTCCGTGAAAAATCGGATTGATCGCGCTGGAGGCAAAAATTCCTGTGAGCAGCGCGCCGATGGTGCCGCCGGCGCCGTGAACGCCGAAGGCGTCGAGCGAATCGTCGTAACCGAAGCGGCCCTTCACCGCCGTGACCATCCAGAAGCAAAACGCGCCGGCGATGAAGCCGATGATCAGCGCGGACATGGGGCTGACGAATCCGGACGCGGGCGTGATGGCCACGAGCCCGGCGACGGCGCCCGAAATCGCGCCGAGGGCGCTGGGTTTACCGCGCACGATCCACTCGGCCAAGCTCCATCCGACCACGGCGGCAGCGGCGCCGAAATGCGTGGCGACGAATGCGCTGGTGGCGAGCGCGCCGGACGCCAGCGCGCTGCCGGCGTTGAAGCCGAACCATCCGACCCACAGCAGGCAAGCGCCGACGAAGCTGAGCACCACGCTATGCGGAGGCATCGGTTCGCGCGGATAGCCGATTCGCTTGCCCAGATAGAGCGCGCAGACGAGCGCGGAGACTCCCGAGGTGATGTGCACCACGGTGCCGCCGGCGAAATCGAGCGTCGGGAACCGGCCGCCGAGGGAGGCGTTCAAAAATCCGCCCTTGCCCCAGACCATGTGGGCCATCGGCGCATACACGCAAACCGACCATAGCGACAAAAACAGCAGCAGCGCGCTGAACTTCATTCGTTCGGCAAATGCCCCGGTGATCAGCGCAGGCGTGATAATGGCAAACATCAGTTGAAACATCATGTAGGTTTGAGCCGGAATCGTGGCGGAATAAGCGGGATCGGGCGCGAGGCCAACGCCCCGCAGAAACAGATGATGAAGATCACCGATGAAACTCGTTCCCGGACCGAAGGCGAGGCTGTAGCCGACAATGGCCCATATCACGGTGACGACCGCCATCATAGCAAAGCTCTGCATGACCGTGCCGAGGACGTTCTTTTTGCGCACAAGGCCGCCGTAAAAAAGCGCCAGGCCCGGGCCGGTCATCAGCAGCACCAGAGCGGAGCTGGTGAGCATCCAGGCATTGTCAGCGGACGATTTGGCGTCGTCGGCGGCACGCTCGACGGCGGCGATTCGCGAATTATCGAAAACCGGAGCGACAAACGCCGGGAGAGCCGGCGCGATCGTGGAAGCGGCGGACGCGGGCGGCAGCCCAGCGCCCCGCGCAACCGGCACGATCAGAGCGGGCGTCCAGCAGAAGAGCAGGCAGGCAAACATCGCCGATTTTCGCATCCACGAAATGTTCATAGAGTAATGGCTATCTCCGGAAAACAAGAGCGCATTGCGGCAAATGGCAGCAGCCGAACTGATGCGGCGCAGCAGTATCGAAATGAATCAACGAATCCTCATTATAGTTGCGAAAATTATACACGTAACCTCTTGCGGCGCAACGCCTCCGGCGCAGCGGCGGGGACGAACGTATTTCGGCTATTGAGGCCAAGAAAAAACGCCGGGACTCGCCGGAGGGGCGCGGGTGTAATCTAGGGCACGGCGAAAGGCGGCGGGTGCGCTGGTTCAGCCCGGCTTCGTCTGAAGCTGCGACGGGGAGTTGCCATGGCTAACGTCATCAAACTGCACGTAAACGGCGCGATTCATGAGGTAAGCGCCGGTCCGCGGATGACTCTGCTTTCGGCGCTACGGGACCAACTGGATTTGACGGGGACAAAGTATGGCTGCGGCGAAGCGCAATGCGGCGCATGCACGGTGCTGATTGACGGACATCCGCGGCGCTCGTGCATAACATCCGTCGGCGCGGCAGCGGGCCGGCAGATCACCACGATTGAAGGGCTCGAGCACAACGGCAAGTTGCATCCGGTGCAGGAAGCGTTTCTTGCCGAAGAAGCGATGCAGTGCGGGTATTGCACTTCGGGAATGATCATGACCGCGGTGGCGTTTCTAAAATCGAACCCGAGTCCAACGCAGGAGGAAATCGCGCACGCTATGGAAGGAAACATTTGCCGCTGCGGCACCTACCCGCGAATTCTGGCGGCGGTCCAGCGCGCCGCGCAAAGGAGGCCGCAGTCATGAGCGACGATCGCGCCATTTTCCCTGCCGCGCATGCCGAATCCATTGTGGAGCCGGAACGCTACGAATTTCGCGCGCCAGCCATGCATCATTTCGAATTGCAACGGCGCGATTTTTTCAAGTTTCTTGGCGCCGGAATTCTGATTGCGTGCGTGCTGACGGATGCGGCCGCGCGGCAGGAATCGGGGGCGCGCCCGCCGGCAGGATTCGGGTTTTCGGAGCCGCAGCTACCGAAGGACATCAGCGCCTGGCTGCACATCGGCGAAAACGGCGTCGTTACTGTGTACACCGGCAAAGTGGAAATCGGCCAGAACATTCGCACGTCGCTGGCGCAGGCCGTGGCGGAAGAACTGCGGTACCCGATCGGCAAGGTCGAGCTGGTGATGGGGGATACGCAGCTCACGCCGTACGACATGGGCACATTCGGGAGCCGGACCACGCCGACGATGAACCTGCAACTGCGCAAGGTCGCCGCCGCGGCGCGCGAGCAATTGATTGTTTTAGCCGCGACGAAATGGAACGAGGACGCGCGGAAACTCAGGGCCGTGGACGGACGAATCGAAGTCGCGGGCATGCGGAAGTCGATCACCTACGCCAATCTGGTTGCGGGGCGGCAGCTCACGGCGATTATTCCCGCTGACGAGGCGCTGATTCCGCCGGCGCAGTGGACCGTTGAGGGCAAGTCGATTCCCAAAGTGGATGGCCGCGATTTCGTTACCGGGAAGCACCGCTATCCTTCCGATCAAAGGCTCCCGGGAATGTTGTACGGGAAAATTCTGCGGCCGCCATCGTTTGGGGCGACGCTCGTTTCGGTGAACGCGCCATCATTCGATCTGGCGGACAACGTGACGTTCGTGCGCGATGGCGATTTCGTGGGCGTGGCTGCTGCTACGGAAGAGGCTGCCGCGCGCGCTCTGGGAGCGCTCCAGGCGAAGTGGAACGAGCAGCCGCAAATTTCAGATAGCGCTCTTTTCGAATACCTGAAGGCCAATCCAATCGAAGCGAAGGGATTCGGAGGCGCGTCGAAGTACGAGACTGGCTCGGTCGATAAGGATCTGGCCGCGGCCGATCATCGACTCCGCCAGACGTACACGGTCTCTTACATACAGCACGCGCCGCTCGAGCCGCGCGCCGCCCTAGCGCAATGGTCCGGCAATATGCTTACGGTGTGGACCGGCACGCAGCGGCCATTCGCGGTGCGCACGGAACTGGCGCAGGCGATGCACATTCCCGAAGAACAAGTGCGCGTGCTCATGCCCGATATGGGTTCGGGGTACGGCGGGAAGCATACGGGTCAATGCGCAGTGGAAGCCGCGCGACTCGCGCGCGCCGCCAATGCTCCCGTGAAGCTGGTGTGGACGCGTGAAGAGGAATTTACGTGGGCGTATTTTCGTCCGGCGGGCGTAATTGACGTTGCCGGAGGCATTCGCAAGGATGGCACGCTGGTTGCGTGGGAATTCACGAACTACAATTCCGGAGGCGCGGGCATAAGCACTTTCTACGACGTGCCGAGCCAGCGCATCGTTTTTCAGCCGACGCGCTACCCATTGCGACAGGGCTCATATCGCGCGCTCGCCGCAACGGCGAATCATTTCGCCCGCGAATCGTTCATGGACGAGCTGGCCCACGCAGCGAACATGGACCAGCTGGAATTTCGAATGAAGAATTTAAAAAATGAGCGGCTTCGCGCCGTGTTTCAAGCTGCCGCGGAAAAATTTGGCTGGAGCCGCACAAAACCCGCGCCCGGCCACGGCTTTGGGATCGGCGGAGGATTCGAGAAGGGCGGGAACGTGGCCACGTGCGCCGAGGTCGCCGTGGACCGCGAATCAGGTTTCGTGAAAATCACGCGCGTGGTGGTGGCGTTCGAATGCGGAGCGATCGTGAATCCCGAAAACCTGAAGAACCAAATCGTGGGCGCGAACATCATGGGCCTGGGCGGAGCGCTTTTCGAAAAGATCAAATTTGCGAATGGGCGCATTCTGAACCCGCGATTTTCCGAATACCGCGTGCCGCGCTTCAGCGACGTGCCGCCGATCGAGGTGGTGCTCCTGGATCGCAGAGACATCCCGCCCGCGGGAGCGGGGGAAACTCCGCTGGTTGGGCTTGCGCCCGCGATCGGCAATGCCATTTTCCAAGCCACCGGCAAGCGCCTGCGCTCGCTGCCGATGATTCCGAACGGCTTGAACAGGGCATAGCCGCCAGATAGCCACTCCGCTACACCTGTCCTTTCGTACAGGTCTTTGGGGAAACATCTCCGCCTATCCTATCGGGGGACGCGCGTGCCCGGCGCGGTCCGCCGGCTCGAACCAACCTTTCTGTGCGCCATGCGAGCCAAAGGAAAAAAGCGTCCCGCGCAACTTTTTGCGCGTTGCGGTGTTTGACGGAGTGTAGGGCCTCCACCACGCAATCGGGGGCCGACACTTGAAATGAGCACCACGATACGGAGGAAAAAATGAAGATCGGCAAACTTGTTTTGAGTGCAGCGGCCCTGATTGCTCTGGGTGCGCCGCTGACGTTTGCGCAAAACATCCATCAGCGCAAAGTGAACCAGCAGAGGCGAATCGCCAACGGCGTGAAAAGCGGGCAATTGACGCCAGGCGAGACGGCTCGTCTCGAGCGCCAGCAGGCCAGCATCAACCGGGAGGAACACCGGATGCGCAAGGCGGACAACGGCCATCTGACGGCTGCCGACCGCCGTGCGCTGAACCGCCGCCAGAATCGCGCCTCCAGGAATATTTACGCGAAGAAACACAACGGTCGAGTCGGCCGCTAAGACCCAGCGGGACGGCAAACGCAAAAGCCCCGGCGACGCCCCCGGCCGGGGCTTTTTTTGTGCGATCCGGCTCGCGGATTTCGCCCAGCTTCACGAATACTGCTTATAGCGGGCCACGCGGACATTTTGGAATTTGCCGTTCGCCAGATCGTAGTGCACGAAATTGAGGAGCCGGCGCGTCTCGCCTTTGCGAAAAGGCAGCTTCTCGTTGGGATAATCCCGCAGGCATTCGAATTCCGAATACATTTCGACGGCGACGCCTCCTTCGTCCATTACCAGATAATTGGCCTCCACGAACTCGCGCACGTATTGGTGAAAATCCTTGTAGAAATCGACGATCGCCTGTGGTCCTTCGAGCGTAAACATCGGGAGCTCGAGCACCACGTCGGCGGCATAAAAGTCCGCCAGCTTGTCGTAGATTTTGTTATTGAAGTAGCCGAGATAACGGTGGAAGTCATCTTTGGTCATGCCTTCCTCCCAGTTCTGATCTTCACTCGGGCCCATAGCCGCGCGGAAATTTCTTTTGCCACTCCCATTGCGAACGCAAAATCGACGAGAGATCAGACTGCGCGGGCTTCCATCCCAGCACGCGACGCGCCTTCGCGGCATCAGCCACGAGCCGCGGCGGATCGCCCGGCCGCGGCGCCTCCATGCGCGCGGGAATCGGATGGCCGGTCACTTTGCGGGCGCATTCGATCACTTGCAGGACGGAATATCCATCCCCTGTGCCGAGGTTCAGGAAATCCGACGCGCCGCCATGGCGCAGATGCGCGAGCGCCAAAATATGCGCGTCCGCCAGATCGGCTACGTGGACGTAATCGCGAATGGCCGTTCCATCCGGCGTCGGATAATCCGTTCCAAAAACGGACACGTGAGCCTTTTTACCCAGCGCGGCCGCCAAGACATTTGGAACGAGATGCGATTCCGGCTCGTGGTACTCGCCGCGGCTTGTCGCGCCCGCGGCATTAAAGTAGCGCAGCGCGACGAACCTCATCCCGTACGCCTCATCGAAACTCGCCAGAATTCTTTCGAGGAAAAGCTTCGACCAGCCGTACGGATTCACCGGCCACTGCGGGCACGTTTCGGGGATGGGAACCTGCTGCGGCAGGCCGTACGTGGCGCAGGTCGATGAAAAAACCACGCGCCGCACGCCCGCCTTGAGCAGCGCGCTGAAGAACGCCACTCCCTGCTCGACGTTGTTCTCGTAATACTTCGCCGGTTCGGCGACCGATTCGCCCACATACGCCAGCGCGGCGAAGTGCACGCACGACTCAATTTTGTGCTCGGCGGATATCCGCGCCACGAGCGCGCGGTCGCCGACGCTCCCGCGATAGAACGGCACATCGTCATCCAGAGCCGCTCGATGTCCGCGCGCCAGGTCATCCAGCACCACCACATGCTCGCCCTTGGCGCGCAGCCGTTCAACCGTCACACTTCCAATGTATCCGGCGCCGCCGGTTACCAGGATTGCCATCGATCTCCGTTTCCCGCTTTGAATAAGTTCGCGTTCAAAAGGATGGATAAGACGCCACGCTGGGCACCTGATTATAGCCGAATCGCCGGCGCGCCGCCGGATCGATCGCACCCGCGCACGCAACAAACCCGCTGCATCGTGCGTAGTAAGATAGAATCATGCGAGGAAATGGCCAGCCCGCGATTCGCGCCGAACGTGTGACGCGCCTCTACAAAATGGGCGAGGCGACGGTCCGCGCCGTCGAAGACGTCTCGCTCGAAATCGCCGCCGGTGAATTCGTGGCTCTGCTCGGTGCCTCCGGCTCGGGCAAATCCACTCTGTTGAATCTGATCGCCGGCCTCGACCGGCCCACCTCCGGAGCCATCTACGCGCATGGCAGGAATCTCGCGGATATGAACTCAGCGGAACTGGCGCGCCATCGCGGGCACGGCATTGGCATGGTTTTTCAGGCCTTCAATCTGCTGCCGCGCATGACCACGGCCGAAAACGTCGAACTGCCGCTGCGGTTGGCCGAAGTGAACCGCGACGAGCGCGCGGCCCGCGTCCGCGAAGCCATCGACCGAGTGGGCCTGGCAGCGCGCGCCAATCATCGTCCTACCGAACTTTCCGGAGGCGAGCAGCAACGCGCGGCGCTCGCCCGCGCTCTTGTGAATCGCCCTGCGATTCTGCTGGCCGACGAGCCCACCGGCAATCTCGATAGTGCCACGGGCAAAGAGATCATGGACCTGCTGCGCGAAATCAATCGCTCGCTGCGGATGACCATCGTCATGGTCACGCACCAGCGCGAGCTGGCGGAAAAGTATTCGGAGCGTTTGCTGCTAATGCGCGACGGCAAACTGGAAGCCGACGGAGCGCGCTCGTGAAAGCCCGCGACGTTGCCGAACTCGCGGTTCAGAATTTGCGCGAAGCGCTGCTGCGCAATGCGCTCACCACGCTGGGCATCGCCGTCGGCGTGGCCTCGCTTGTCGCCATGCTTTCGCTGGGCGCCGGATTGCAGCACCTTGCGAACCAGCGCCTTTCGCAATCGGGACTTTTCAACGCCGTGATCGTCAGCCCGCGCAATAACTTTTCGAACTTCGCGCGCGCCGCCGCGCGCAATCTGTCGCCGGTCAGCACGCCTCGCCCGCTGGACGACGCCGCTCGCAGGGAAATCGAAAAGCTTCCGCACGTCGTGGAGGTCTATCCGAATATCCGCTTTCCCACGGAAATCCATTTTCAAGGCAATTCGTATCCGACGATGGTTGCCGGCATCCCCATGTCCGACCGAACCGATAGCGCATTCGACGGCATGATTGGGCGATTCTTCTCGAGCGGCTCGGCCGACGAGGCGATTCTGCAAAGCGAACTCGCGCGCCAGTTGTTGGCCGCTCCGTCGTCCGCTTCCAATGCCCCTAAAGGCGAACGATCGTCCGGCGCGTCGAGCGGGGCGTCGCCTGCACTTACAAACGAAGAAAAGTCGCTTCTGGGCAAGGAAATCACTTTGCGCTACGCCGAACGCCAGCCGCTCGCGCAGCAACCCGGATCGCCGTCAGGCGCCGACGGTGCGGCCGGGTTCTCACTCGTGCCGCAACAGATGACGTTGCGAATCATCGGCGTCGTGGAAACGGAGCCGGCCTCCGGCCTCGCCGGTCCCGGCCAGGGACGGCTGCTCATCCCTGAACAAGTTGCGGAGAAGTTAAGCGCGGCGCAATCGAGCGACCTGCGCGACCTTCTAAGCGGCGCTTCGTCGCGGAAAACCTACCAGAGCCTCACCGTCCGCGCGGCCGGTGCCACGGACGTGCAGGGCATCGAAAGTAGCGTGAAAGATATGGGCTTTTCCGCATTCTCGCTGATCGATGTAACGCGCAACCTGCGCGTCGTCTTCGCTGTATTCGATCTGCTGCTCGGAATTTTCGGCAGCCTGGCGCTGGTTGTCGCCTCGCTCGGCATCATCAACACGCTGGTGATGGCCATTCTGGAGCGCCGCCGCGAGATCGGCGTGCTCAAGGCGCTGGGGGCCGCGGATGACGATATTAAAGGACTGTTTTTCGCGGAAGCGGGCGTGATGGGTCTGCTCGGAGGAATTTGCGGCGTTGTATTTGGCTGGCTGATCGGTCGCGCGCTGAATCTCGGCACGAACATTTACTTGGCGCGCCTTTCGCTCCCTTCCGTCAGCGTATCGCTCGTGCCTTGGTGGCTGGTTTTCTGGGCGATTATTTTCGCCGTGGTCGTCAGTTTGGCTGCGGGGATTTATCCGGCGTCCCGCGCCGCGAAGCTGAATCCCATCGAGGCGCTCCGGTATGAATAGCGTGGGAGCGCCCGCCGGACCGAAGCGGACGCGGATTGCGCGTTGTGTTGCAATCATCTTCGTTCTCGCGGCAAGTGCATTGTTTGCTGTGCCGGCAAGGGCGGCCGGCGCAGGACGCGCCGAATGCAGCGCCGTGCGCAGCAAAATTCTCGGGCGTTCCGTCCCATACTGCATTCTGCTGCCGCCAAGCTACGATGCGGATAAAACGCGGCGCTTCCCCGTCCTCTATTTTCTTCACGGCCTGCACGAAAACGCGCAGATCCTGCTCAATTCCGGCGGCTGGGATTTGATTCAGGACCTTTGGAGCCAGCGCCGCATCGGCCAGTTTTTGATCGTCACGCCATCGGCAGGTGACAGCTTTTACATCAATTCGCTGAATGGCCGCGATGATTACCAGAGTTTTTTCATCCGCGAATTCATGCCCTACATCGAGCATCGCTATCGCGTGGTGGCCGGGCGCCGCGCCCGCAGCATTGGCGGCGTTTCCATGGGAGGTTATGGCGCGCTGCGGTTCGCGTTGCTTTATCCGCGGCTTTTCGCGGCGGTCACCGCCCACAGCCCAGCACTCATTGACGAACCGGGTGCGCGCCTCAGCGAGCCTGTTGCCGCCGAGCTCACACAGTTCGTTGGCACGGCATTCGGTTCGCCCTTCGATCGCGCGTACTGGGTACGGGAGAGTCCGTTCACGATTGTGAAAACGCATCCGCGGCCCGTCGGCCTAAGGATTTATTTCGATTGTGGACGGGAAGATTCTTTCGGTTTTGATCGTGGCGCCGAAAAGTTTCACCAGTTGCTCGATTCGCGCGGTATCCCCAACGAGTTTCATCTGTATCCCGGAGGCCACGATTGGGCCTATTTCGCCCAGCACCTTCCCGCCTCGCTCGAATTCCAGTCCCGCGCCTTCGGCCTGCGTCCCTGATGCCCAATTAATCTTTCAGCCTCGTTCAGGATTCGGGCAGCCGGCGAGTAATGAAATTGGAAATGTCTTCGGCTGCTGGCGGATCCAGATTTGCCAGCACCGCAACCACATATCCGCTTTGCGGAAAAATTACCAGATCACCGTTCATTCCTGGTGCACCGCCATTGTGCCCGTACGAATGCACGCCGTCTGCGTCGCGCACTCCGAATCCGTACCCGTACTTGAGGCCCGGTCCCATATCCACTTTGCCCGTCGTCAGCATTTGCGTGTAGTCAGCGCGTAGCAGCTTGTCGTTTTCGAGCGCGACCGCGAATCGCAACAGGTCGAGCACCGTGGAATAGCCGCCGCCTGCCGACGTGCCTCTGTAAGGCAGCGTGTTGGTGTTGGGCTGTAGCACTCCGCCTGCGACCTTTGTGTATCCGATTGCGCATGCCGCGGTCGCCTCGCCCTCTGGAGGCGAGGCCGTCGAATTCATTCCCGCCGGTGTGAAGATATGCCTTCTTACGTAGTCGTAGTAGTCTTCCCCACTGGCGCGCTCGATCACCACTCCCAGCAGGATGTATCCGTAGTTGCTGTACTGAAAGCGGCTCCCGGGTGCAAATGCTAACCCGCGCTGTCCGAAAAGCCGCACGTAGTCATCCAGGCTTTTCAGCTCCAGCCGATGGGCCGCGTATTCCGGCCCAAAGAAATCTCCGGTCCCAGCGGTATGCGTGAGTAGCTCCTCGATGGTGACCTTCGAAGCTACGTCTCGGTTGGGATAGTCTTTCACGTACTTGTCCAGCGTGTCGCTCAGCCGGATCTTGCCCGCCTGCACCAACTCCAAAACGGCGGTCGCAGTGAACATCTTGTTCATTGACCCGAGCCGGAAGCATGTGTTCAGCGTGTTTGGAATTTTGCGTGCGCGGTCAGCCAGCCCGTACGCGGCCTGAAAAATTGGCGTCCCGTGCTGCGCCACCAGAACAGCGCCAGAAAACCGTCCGGCGGCGGAATCGGATTCGAGTCTCGCCCGAAGCGCCTTCACGAGCTCGCTCTTCGTCAACCGTTTCGGCGCACGGTCTGACGGGGGCTCCGCAGGTACCAGCAGCATCCGCCGGATGTAGTAAGGAGGCGCAGCATCTACCTCGATCGCTGCCTGAATATATGTTTCCGAGTCCCGCGCTTTCAGCAAGACGGTCAAGTTTGTCGGAGTGGAATTCAGGACTTTTTCGATTTCCAAGGCCCCCGTGCGCTGGCGCGTCTCCATCGTGCGTTGCAGTCCACCGGGTAGTCCGGGCCACTCTTTGGAAAGAAATTCGCCAATCTTCGTCGCGTCGCCGCTGTTGAAGGCCGTTAGCCAGCCTTCAAACTGCTTGGCCACCGACGTGTCGGGCAGTCCCGCGGAGATTTGCGCGCCAAGATTCGGCGCACGCAGTAGTAACAAAAATATTGAGGAACCAAGGAGTACGAGCGTTCGGGTTCGCATGGCCCGATTAGACGGCTGCTCGCGAGTTTCGTTAGCCGGATCTGACGGCCGAGCGGCGCGCCAGCTTGCTTCAGCGGTCGTCCGCCACCGCGTTGTTTTTTTCTCCGGCGCGCAGCGGCGCAATACAGAGCTTTTGCCCATCGTCGCTGCACTCGTACACCTGGTAAAGCGGCAAGTCCCGCGGCTGCACAACGTAATCGCCGTCTTCCGTTGCCGCGGCCTGATCGAAATCGGCCAGCACATAGGCATTGCCCGGCCGCGCCCGGACGCGAAAATCGCGCGAGCCCGGCTCGTAGTTTCCATAGCTGAAGCAGCGCCCGATGCAGGCGCGGTCGAGTATGTGCTGCTTCAGCACGCGGGTCGTGTCGTCGGACAAAATGCTGCCCACCACGCGTTGCCCGGGAGGAAGTTTGCTCACCAGTTCGACAATTTGCGCTTCCATCCTATTGATGCGCCCGGTGTCCTGCCACAGGAACGTGAAAAATACCGCCGCAATAGCCCCGGTGGCCGCCAAATGCCATTTCCTCGGGCGCATCGCGCCCAAGACGCAACACGCCAACACGGCGGAGATCGTCGTGAAGCGCTCTGTCAGCAGCGATGCCGCCGTCGTCCGCGAAGAAATCTGCACCGCGCCGGGCAGCCACCAGACCGAAAGCATAGCCAGGGCATAGAATTGCACCGGAATTGCGTACTGCGCCCACGTGCCTGTTTCTCGCCTCCGCGAAAGACAATCTGCGGCTACGGCGATCACCGTGAACGCGATCCATCCCCATTCGACAATGTGATACCGCGGCCCGAACAGCATCGCCTGATCGGTGCCGTTGAAAAAATAGAAAGGCTTTGTCGGCGGGTCCAGAGTATAAAACTTGCCTAGAATCTTCGGTGCCGCAAAAAGCCCCGCCGCTGCAAGCGCGAACCACATCGCGTGGAAACGCCCGCCTTTTGCTTCCGCAATCCACACGTACGCACAGGCTCCCGCGAGCCAGATCACTCCCAGCGGATTGGCCAGCAGCGCGAGCGGCGCAATCACAAGGGGCGCAACCCGTTCCCATGCGGTGCCGCGCCAGAAGAGCGCCAACCCGAAAAAGGCCAGGCCCAGCGAAAGGTAATAATTGAAAAAACCCATCTCGAATGTCCAACCGTAGGCCGCGAGCGCGAGGCACGGCACAATCAGCCATGGTGCGCGCCGAGTGGCTGCGGCCACCACTGCAAAGGCGCCCCAGAAGAAGACCAGCACTGCCACGGCAACGGCAATTCTTTCGCCCGCGTGCAGGCCAAAAGCCGCGCCGAAGCCGCTGAGCATATAGTCGAAGAGAACGTTGGTCCACGGATGCACCACCCGTAATCCGGGCAGTTCGCCCCGATGAATCAGTTGCACAAGCCATGCGTTGTAGAGGTGGCTGCCAAGATCGTCCGCCTCAATTTCGTGATGCCAGAAGCAGGGAACCAGCACCGCAGCCGAAATCGCACAGATGCGCGGCGAATGCTCGCGAGCGAATCGCATCGCGGCAGGCAAGGCGCGCATTCCGGTTCGGGCATCCGCCTGGCTGGTTGTGGCCGTCGCTGGGGTCGCTAGGCTGCCTTTCGCGACCACCGCTTCGCTATCGGTCATCGTACTTTCATTCTATCGGAATCGCTTCGTGGCGTGGCCGAGTCGCGGCGCCGGGGGCAAATCCGCCGCACCGGGCGTGAGGGAGGAATTCAATTGGGAGCGAACCGTTCGGCCCCGGCTTGGGCCACGCTCGCGGAGGAGAAAATCGCCGCGATTCCGTTACCGCTTGGCCATTTGCGCGGCCGCGGGTCGGGCGCTGGGCGTGGAGGGACGCTTGCGTTCGGACGGATCCCAATCTTCCGGCGGAAAAGCGATTCGCCAGAAAACAGGCGATGGCTCCGCGAACTCCACTCCGATCTCGATCCTGCCGCCGTCCCGCTGCCCGATGAACGAAACGGTGCAGGGCAGTTCCTCGGCGGTCTTTGTGTTAACGATCGAGATTTCCTGCGCGCGCGTGACGGGCGTCGACAGCTTCACCATGCATCCGTGCGCGTTCACGGAAATGGTGTGCGTCTTTTCCTCGAAATTTTGTCCGGCTTTCTTGCCCCGGACCAGCACGGGCATGGCGATATGCACTCGATGGGATCTTCGACGTTCCGCTTGGCTTTCGCCGAGACTTGCTAGCGCGCTTTTTCCCTCAGCCATTAAGTTCTCCCCGATACCCGGTTCTAATTTTGGCGCCGCGTCCGTGGCGCGACGTCTTCGTACTCTTTCCTGGGATCCGCGAGAATTGGGTCCTCGGTGAAGTACGGGGCTTGCGGCACATCCCGCCGCAAGCTCGCTACGGATACAGTATCGGCCTAGGCCAACAGGGTCTATAGGCGGTTAGTACTATTCGATATGGGACATCCGGGCATCGAGGGGAACAAGCTGATTTTGGCGTCTGGTCGCGGTCAAAAAAAGTCGAATTGCCTCGCTTTTTGCCGATATTCACGCCCAGCAGCACCCGTTTGCATCACGTACAGTACAGCGGACCTGTACTTTTTCCTGTCCTTCAGACCAGTTGATGAATTGAACGCGGACGTTTTATTGTTGATGTGCGATGTTTGACGCGGAAAGAACAAAGCGAAGCGTGGACCGACGGGCTGCCTTCGTCGCGGTGGGCGAACTGGTATCTACGGAATCACCGCACCCCTCGACGTGTGATTCGGCCCCTTCCTGCCGCTCGCTTATGGCGTCGGGGTGTCTCCGGGCAGGCTTTGTGGCGAGCCTGAAGGGGCGGAACACTCACTCGACCATCGGCGTCTCCAAATTGTTGAAAACAAAGGGTCTCTATAGTGCAGGGCGGGACGTCCCGTCACCTAAGAAAGCGACTCATTCTTGCCCCTCTCCAGGCACGGGCGCGACTGTCTCTTTGGTAATTGAAGGGGTCCGTTGCGCCGGAGGTAAATGCTCGCAGGCAGACCGCAGCGCCCGCGAGCATTTCTGAGCATTTCTGGATGACGCCGGATCGCTATTCCGCAAGACTCTCGCGCCGCTTGAACCACAACAGTGCCGTGATGCCCATCAACAGCATCAGGATGGTGCTCGGCTCCGGCGTATACGTGATGAATTCCTGCGGCAACTTCCCGTTCAGACAGCCGCTTATGCAGCTCGTCGGCGTGTAGATTAGGAAGTCCGCCAACTGGGAAGAGCTGAGGCTTGAACCTGCGGCCAAATTCAGCCAATACTGGACGCCGTCTGCGTTGCTGGAATCCTTCAGGAAGGTGGTCCCGCCGGAAAAACCCGATAGATACGAGGAGACTTGCGACGGATCGAAGAGGTCCCAGATCGCGTACTGAATCGCTGCCGCTTGGGAATTGTTCGATGCACCCAGCAGCTGTAGTGTCAGCCACGCTGCTTCGCTGTAGTTGCCCGTTCCGGTACTGAACTTCGGCGCGCCCGTTGCCACCGTTTCCAGATTCGTAACGCTGGCGTTCCACGATTCATTCAGAAAGGAATCATCCGCGAAATCGTCGCAGATTACGGGAGCGGATACGCTGTTGACTGTGGCGGTGTAGGGGCCGATGTAAACGTTATAAGCGGGATTGTTCCCGGCACCGGTGAGCGTCATTACCACATCTGCTCTCGAACGCGGCGTGAACATCAAGAGCGCCGCCGCTACCGCCAATAGGAATAGTTTCGTCTGGTTGCTCATGGAGCCTCGGTTCCAACGTTTTCTTCGCGGGCCCCTCAGTTGGGGTGAGGCGCATCGTAGCCCCGCCAGCCAAATTACCGCGATATGGGTCAAGCTAGACGCAGCAAAAAAATCTGTCAATATGAAAGATTTTGGGCGAGAAGAGCAAATTTTTTCATCTGTAAGTGACTGGTTTTGTGAATGTTATCGAGCTTTGCTGATTTCCTTCCGTTCGTCAGAAAATGATGCGAGCCGATTTGTTTCTTGCCGGTACAGGCCACCGGATAGCCAATAATTGTCCAGACAAAGAGAAGCAGAGCGGCTCGCTCGCAGAACGAGCGAGTTATCGGGCGAGAATTTCGATAGAATCAAGGTTCGGACTTCGATCGCCAGGGCGACCTTGGGCCCCTTTCGTCTTTCGCGGAGCGATGCGGGTGCAGGCAGAGCACAAAATTCAAGATGAGCGATCCAGTTTGCTGCGCAAATCGCGGCGGGTGGTGGTGAAAGTTGGCACTGCCACCGTTACGCGGGCGGATGGCGGCTTTTCTCGCGAACGGATCGAGCCCATCGTTCGCTCGATTGCGGCTCTGCGGAAAGACGGCCGGCAAGTCGTGCTGGTCTCGTCCGGCGCGGTTGGACTTGGCCGCGGCTGGCTGGGCCTGCACCGCTCTCGCCTCGATGACCTGGTTACAAAACAGGCCTGCGCGGCCGTTGGTCAGAATCTCTTGATGGATGCGTACAAAGAGCTTTTCTCCGCGCAGGAGATCAAGATCGCGCAAGTGCTGCTCACCGAGGAAGATTTCACCAACTGGCGCCGCTACTCGAATTTGCGTCAAACCATGGAAAAGCTCCTTGGTTTCGACGTCGTGCCGGTGGTCAACGAAAACGACACGGTCTCAACCGCCGAACTCGAATCGCTCGCGCCTGGTTCACGCACTCCGGCGTTCAGCGACAACGACCGGCTTGCGGCGCTGGTGATGAGCGGCCTCGAAGCGGACGCGCTCGTGCTGCTCACCAACGTCGATGGCCTGCTGCGCCAGCCGGAGAAGGGAAATCGTCAAGCGTTCCGCAACGGCGAGAACGCCTCGAACCAAACGGAAGTGATTGGATTGGTCGAGCAGATTACTCCCGAGCTGAGGGCGCTCGGCAGCGGCCCATCGACGAGCGGCCGAGGCGGCATGAGAACGAAGCTCGAAGCGGCGGAAATCGCCATGAATTGCGGCGGGACCGCCGTGATCGCCAATGGCAACGATCCGCGAATTCTGGACCGGATTTTCGCCGGCGAGCCGGTGGGCACGGCGTTTCTGCCAGCCAGGCGCATGCGCGGCAAGCGCCGGTGGATTGCGTATGCCGCCGATGTGCGAGGGCGCGTCGTGGTGGATGCGGGCGCGCACCGCGCCATTACGCAAGGGAAAGCGAGTCTTTTGGCTTCGGGAATCGTGCGCGTGGAAACTCACTTTGCGCCGATGGACGTGGTCAGCATTGTCGATGCCGAGGGCCGCGAATTCGCGCGCGGCATCGCCAACTGCGCGAGCGAGGAGGCGGAGAAGTTTTCGATTCAGAAAGCGCCGCGCAGCAGCCGTCCCGCCCCCGGCGCTCCGGTGCTTGTCACGCGCGATAATATTGTGTTGTTGCAAACGCCATGAGCCAGCCATCGATCGCGTCCGCTGAATCGAGAGCCGCTTCCGTTGCGTCTCTCGCGGAGCGAGCGCGCGCGGCATCGCGCGCCGTGGCGAAGCTTTCCGCTGCTGAGCGCAACGAGGTATTGTCCGCGGCAGCGCAGGCAATCGAAAATGGCGCGCCGCGAATTCTGGAAGCAAACGCGCGAGATTGCGCCGCCGGCGAACGCGACGTTGCAGCCGGAAAAATGACTTCCGCGATGTTGGCGCGGCTGCGCGTAAACGAACGCGGCATCGCGCAGATGGCCAAGCAGGTTCGCGGGGTGGCTGCTCTCGAGGACCCGTTAGGCAAGCGCTTGGCAGCGACGGAACTCGATCACGGGCTCGTTCTCATCAAGGAATCGTGCCCCTTGGGCGTGGTTGGCGTGATTTTCGAATCGCGTCCGGATGTAATTCCGCAGCTTGCTTCGCTGGGGCTAAAGTCGGGCAACGCGGTCATCATGAAGGGCGGTTCGGAAGCGGCGGCCACGAACGAAATTCTGGTCACGATCTGGCGCGAGACGCTTACGAAATTTCCGAACGTGCCGGCGGATTCGATCGTGCTGCTGCAATCGCGGGCGGACGTGCTGGATTTGCTCTCCCAAGACCAAAACGTGGATTTGATCATTCCGCGGGGCTCATACGAATTGGTTCAGTACGTGATGCGACACAGCCGCATTCCGGTGCTCGGCCACGGCGAGGGAATTTGTCACGTGTATGTGGATCGCGGCGCGGATTTGGAGAAAGCCGCCGCCATTGCGTTCGACGCGAAGGTGCAATATCCCGCCGTCTGCAACGCGGCGGAAACCTTGCTGGTCGATGAGGCGATCGCGCGCGAGTTTTTGCCGAAGGCGGTTGCGAGGCTCCAAGAGGCAGGCGTGGAAATTCGCGGCTGCGCGAAAACTCTGGCGCTTTTGCCGAATCAGGGCATCATTCCGACGACCGAGAAGGATTGGCGCACCGAATATTCCGCCCTGATTCTTTCGATCAAGATCGTCTCGAACCTCGATGAAGCGATCGACCATATCAACCGCTTCGGCTCGCACCACACGGACGCCATCGTTACCGAGGATTCCGAAGCCGCGGCCAAATTCATGAATGAAGTCGATTCCGCCGGCGTATTCCAGAATGCATCCACGCGCTTCGCCGACGGCTTCCGCTACGGGTTCGGCGCCGAGGTGGGCATCAGCAACGGCAAGTTGCACGCGCGCGGGCCGATGGGCCTCGAAGGCCTGACGACCTACAAATACAAGCTCTATGGCAGCGGCCAAATCGTCGCGGATTACGTCAGCGGTAAAAAACAGTTCATGCATCGCCGGTTGCAATAGTTGGGCTTGCGACAAGTCGCCGGCGCGTGATTCGTCCTTTTACGCGCCAATCAGCATCGATTAGGGGAAGAACTCGAGCCGCCGAATGAGCGAAGAAGACAGACTGCAAGCCGATGCTGATCGACGGCAGAATTGGAAGCGCTGGGGACCATACCTTTCCGAGCGGCAGTGGGGCACGGTTCGCGAGGACTACAGCGCGAATGGCGATGCCTGGAATTATTTTCCGCACGATCACGCCCGCTCCCGCGTCTACCGCTGGGGAGAGGACGGGATCGCCGGCATCTGCGACCGCCATCAGCACATCTGCTTCGCCATCGCACTATGGAACGAACGAGACCCGATCCTGAAAGAGCGCCTCTTCGGCCTCACGAACCGGGAAGGGAATCACGGCGAAGACGTCAAGGAGTATTACTACTATCTCGACGCAACGCCGACCAGCGCGTATCTGAAGTATCTCTACAAATATCCTCAGGGCGCGTTCCCGTACGATCAACTGGTGGTTGAAAATGGAAAGAGAACTCGAGAAGAACCGGAATTCGAATTGGTGGATACGGGGATTTTCGCGGAGAACCGCTATTTTGACGTCTTCGTGGAATACGCGAAGGCCGCGCCGGACGACATTCTGATACGCATTACGGCTTGGAATCGCGGACCGGACGCCGCGCGGCTGCACGTCCTGCCGACGCTTTGGTTCCGCAACCGCTGGTCGTGGGGCGAGAAATATGATCCGCCGGTCGCCGCACGAGTGGACGCCCCTTCCGGCGCGGAATTGATCGCACTCGATGAATTTCATTACGGCAAGAGATGGCTGCTGATCGAAGGCGCGCCGGAATTACTGTTCACCAACAACGAGACGAATGATGAGCGTCTGTTCAACGCGAAAAACGCATCGCCATACGTGAAAGACGCCTTCCACCGCTACCTGATCAATGGCGAGACTGGCGCCGTCAATCCCGCGATGAAAGGCACCAAAGCCGCGGCGCATTTCGCGCGCGATATTGCGGCGGGCGGAAACTGGTCGATTCGGTTGCGCCTATTGGATCGCAACCCGGCGGAGAAACCGGGCTCCGCCGAAGAATACTTCGGCGGATCGTTCGACGATATTTTCAGCCAGCGGCAGAAGGAAGCCGACGAGTTTTACGCGGCGAGAACCGGAGATGCGACGAGCGAGGAAACCAAGCGCGTGCAGCGGCAGGCGTTTGCCGGTTTGCTATGGGGAAAGCAGAGCTACCACTACGACGTGGCGCGCTGGCTGGCGGGCGACCCCACGCAGCCGCAGCCCGACCCCGCTCGGCGCCGCGGCCGCAATCATCGATGGACGCACCTATACAACGCCGACGTGATTTCCATGCCGGACAAGTGGGAGTATCCGTGGTATGCGTCTTGGGACTTGGCCTTCCACTGCGTGGCCATGGCGTTAATCGATCCGGATTTCGCCAAGGAACAACTGATTTTATTCCTTCGTGAATGGTATATGCACCCGAATGGGCAAATTCCAGCCTACGAATGGAACTTTTCCGACGTAAATCCCCCCGTGCACGCGTGGGCGGCATGGCGCGTGTATCGAATCGAGCAGCGAATCAAGGGCAAGGCGGATCGCGGATTTCTGGTGCGCGTGTTTCACAAGCTGTTGCTGAATTTTACGTGGTGGGTGAACCGGAAAGATCCCGGCGACCGGAACGTTTTCGAGGGCGGATTTCTCGGGCTGGACAATATTGGGATTTTCGACCGCTCCATGCCCATGGGGCCGGGAATGTTCATCGATCAGTCCGATGGCACGAGTTGGATGGCGATGTTCTGCCTGGACATGCTGGTGATCGCGGCGGAACTTGCGCGCCAGGACCCGGCATACGAGGATGTGGCCAGCAAATTCTTTGAGCACTTCGTTTACATTTCGCAGGCCATGAACAACATGGGCGGCGCGGGCATCGGTCTATGGGACGAGCAGGATGGTTTTTATTACGACGTGCTGCACATGGATGAAAACGTCTGCACGCCGATTCGCGTGCGGTCCATGGTGGGCCTGATACCGCTGTTCGCTGTTGGGAACATCGAGCCCGAAGATTTGGCGCGCATGCCCGCATTTTCGCGGCGGATGCGCTGGTTTTTGGATCATCACCCGGATTTCGCGGCCCACGTCGACCTGAGCCGTGTAACGGATCGTGGGCCCAGGCTGCTGCTGACCATCGCCAATCGGTCGAAGCTGGAACGCATCTACCGCTACGTATTCGACGAAAACGAATTCCTATCGCCCCACGGCGTGCGAGCGCTCTCGAAATTTCATCAGGATCACCCGTTCAAGCTGGTATTCGACGGGCAAGTGCATTCCGTCGATTACGAGCCCGGGGAATCGACCAGCGATCTTTTCGGAGGAAATTCCAACTGGCGCGGGCCGGTTTGGTTTCCGATGAATTTTCTGCTGATCGAATCGATGCAAAGGATGCACTACTACTACGGAGACGACTTTCAGGTGGAATTTCCCACCAGTTCGGGCCGAAGAATTTCGCTGTGGGATGCCGCCAGCGAGCTTTCAAGGCGGCTCATCGGCCTATTCCTGCCAGTGAACGGCAGGCGGCCTGTGTTTGGGGAGGTGGATCTGTTTCAGACCGATCCCTATTGGCGCGACCTGATTCCTTTCCATGAGTATTTTCATGGCGAGACGGGAAAGGGGCTTGGTGCGAGCCATCAGACCGGCTGGACGGCTCTGGTGGCCAAACTGATCGAACAGAGCGGGCTCTGATCGGGCGCGGGCGACGGGAAATTACAGCGCGCATGCCGAAGGTTAGGTGGGCGCCTCGCGCTCGTCCGGCGCGGATCTTTCCACCAGTTCGATCAGGACTTTCCGGCCGTCCGCTGTCTGCGCCAGAAAAAAATTGACACGTGTCCCATCCGCCCCGGGCCGCGTGGCTGGGTATACGGGCATGGATGCGAACCGCGTGCGAAGAATTGCGGTCACGCGATCAACGTCTGTGACGCTTACTTCGACCTGTTGAATCGTTTCGCCGGATTTTTCGAGGAAGCGAGCGATGGCGCCGCTGCCGCCGGGCGCGCTGGTCGTCAGAATATCGAGCCGCGCGCCGCCCGGGAATTCCAGTTCAAATTCACGAGCATCCTGGTCCGGCGGCACGTTTGCGAGGCGCGGCGAGCCGCACGCGTCGCGGATCTTTTCGAAATGCCCGGGTTTGACGGCAACGCCGACGGTGAATTCGGGGGCACCAGTCCGATCGCGAACGATGTACGCAGCGATCTCGGGATCGAGAAACCAGGATCGCGTGGCGGAATTTGCCAGGCCGCAGCCCGCGCGGAAAATGGCCACGCCGGCCTCCTGCCGTGCGGCAGCATCGGAATCGCCGAGGGCGCGAACCAGCGGCGCAAGTGAGGTTGCATCAGGATTCATCAGAGCAGGCTGGCGGTTAAGCACCGCCCGGGCATTTTAGTTTACGGCAGTCCAGGCGCGGTCTGCACCGAGTTGAAATTGGACAGCGCGACCATCGCCATCCGGCCGGGCAGCACGGTGACCGGCACATCCCATTTCAGGTGAACGTCGCCGACCTCGGCGGCCACGTCGAGAGTGCTGATCCAGTATTGCCCCGGCGGGATGTTTTGGAGCACGGCTTGACCTTGCAAATCCGTTTGCGCCCGCGCCACGAGATATTTCGATTGCGCCAAATCGAGCGCGAGCCGGTGAATTTCCGGCGCCCGGCGCGCCAGAAGCATGCTCCACCGCGAGCCCGGGTCGACGTCGGTCAAGCTCAGATCGAGACCGTCGAGAGTTTGTGGGTAGGTTTCGATGTAGTGCAGAAGCGTTTGCTGATACTGGTCTGAAAGCTTTTTGAACTTCGCGGGGTGTTTCTTCTCGTCGGAGGCTTTGTACTTCGGTTTGGGAAAATCGACGGACTCATCGCCGGCGTTGCGCTCCATGTACGCGCGGCGAAATTCCGGAACGCCGAGCACGTCGGCAGGGGTCAATTTGTGGATGAAACTCTCTCCCGCGAGCGAAACGCAATCATTTTTCTTCATCCATGCTTTTAGTTCAGTTGAAACGTCGAGCTTGGCGATAAACGCGTTCTTATCGGGCTTGGGATAGGACGCCGCAGCGTCTTTCTCAATTTGCTCGAAGCTCCTGCTGAGGAGGAAAAACGGAAAACCGCGTACCGGCTCCTGCAATCCACCCGAAGGAGTTCCCGTTGCGGTGAATTGAATCGTGCCATCCTGCGCCAATGCGAGAGACGTGAAGGCAAAGATTCCGGCGCAGATCAAAATGAAAATACGAAGCGCGCGTTTCATCGCGGCCATCGTAGCAGAAGCAGGGAAGCGCAGGCGCAGCGGATTTCGTCCGAGTTGCGGAGGAGACAAGAGCCGGCGGGAAAGGAAAACGTTCGGAATCAGAACAGCTGGAACTGCATTTCGATAATCTCGCGAACGGCAGCAGGCTTTCCATCGGGGCCGAGCGCGGGCCGCAGGCGCCATGTGCGCGCTGCCTTGATGGCGTTTTCATCCAGACCGTAACCGAGGCCCTTCACCACCTGCACGTCGGTTACGCGTCCATCGGCCGTGACGACGGCCAGAAGTTCCACGACGCCCTGGATTTTCACTTTCATCGCTTCGTCGCTGTAATCGGCGCGCGGGCAGTAGAGACATTGCGGAATGCCGTAGCCGCCGGAGCCGGCATTCGGCAATCCGCCGCCGGTGTTCCAGCCTTCGCCCGGGCCGAGCCCGTTGCCGTTGCCATTGCCAAGACCGTTGCCGCGGCCCTGGCCCATCGAATCGCTGTTGGCGTGCGCCAGCGGATCGCCCCAATTGGGAAGGTTGGGTTGCGGCATCTTGATATCGGGGTTGCCGAGGATCGTCGGAGTCATGGCAATCTTGGGGTTGACCGGCGGATGCACCATGGGCCGCGAAAATTGAGTCCACGAAAATTTGGGGGCCACGCCGCGGCTGGCGGGCTTCATGTCGTGCTGGCCGCCCCCGCCGCCGGCACGCAATTTCGCCGGCTTGGGCAAATAAGGAGAAATGACGGTATCGAGCGGCGTAACGTCTAGATTGCTGGCCTTGATGCCGGGCGGCCGGAGCCAGCCGCTCAAAAGAAGAGGGACAAGAACAATTAGCGCGATCACCACGACATGGGCGCCGACCGAGATCGCTTGCACGCGCGTAAACTGCTCGTTCTTCGACCAAATCTCCTTCACTTGAACCGGCTTGCTGGTGGTTTGCAGAGGCGGAAGCTTCGGCGGAGAAATAAGATCGCGTAGATTCTGCCAGAAGCTAACCTGCGCGCTCCAATCCACGAGCAAATCGGATTGCACGGGGCCTTTTGGGCCGGAACGAAAGAGTTCCTTGATGTTGTCGCTGAAGCTGCCGCCGAAGGCCGGCATCGCAAAGGCGGATGGCGTTCCCGGGCGCATTTTCACGGGACGCTCGGTGAGGAAGTCTTTGAGATTCGACCACAAGCTTTTCAAGCTGGATTCCCGGGCAGGCGAGCCATAGCGGCCCAGCTGGAGGGTCGGGCCCCCGTTTGAACTTCCGGCGTCGCTGATTCTGGCGCCACTTTCTGTCATGCGGCCACTCCGGCCCTTCTCACACTTAGACGCTATCACGTAAGAAAGGATGCCCGCCCTGGGTCGGCTGACAGACCTCGCGAATCATTGTAACATACGGTGGGTGAAGGAAATTTCCGGTTTCCAGCGCGAATACACGTAATAAAGGCGACGCGCTTCCATTCCGCGGCCAATCCGGACTTCTCCCGGGGCACCCAACAGCACCGTTAAAATGGCTGGTGGCGAGAAAGGGCTATTCGATTCCGCAAATGGCGAAGCTTCTCGACCTGAAGAGCACTCTGAATCTGCCGAAAACCGAGTTTCCGATGAAGGCGAAACTGCCGGATCGCGAGCCGGAGCAGTTGGCCGAATGGGAGCGAATGGGAATCTATGCGCGGATACTGGAGTCGCGCGCGGGCGCGCCGCTCTTCGTCCTGCATGACGGGCCTCCATACCCGACCGGCGAAATTCACTTAGGGACGGGACTCAACAAGACCCTGAAAGACATGGTAGTGAAGTCGAAGACCATGGCTGGATTCCGTTCACCGTACATCCCCGGCTGGGATTGCCACGGTTTGCCGATCGAAACGCAGGTTGAGAAAAAGCTGGGCGGGAAAACGACCAAAGTCGCTCCGGCGGAATTTCGAAAAATGTGCCGCGAGTTCGCGGCGCGCTATGTGGAAATCCATAAGGCCGAGTTCAAGAGGCTGGGCGTTTTCGGACAGTTCGATAAGCCTTACCTGACGATGAATCCGCACGACGAGGCGTGTATCGCCGAGGCGTTCATCGACTTTCTGGAAAAGGGCTACATCTATCGCGGGCTGAAGCCGGTCTATTGGTGCATTCACGACCGCACGGCGCTGGCCGAGGCGGAAGTGGAGTACGAGGATCACACGAGCCCATCGATCTGGGTGAAGTTCCCGGTCGTGCACGGCTCAAAGCCGCACGGATTGGGTGAAGGCGTCAGTGCGCTCATCTGGACCACCACTCCGTGGACGCTGCCCGCGAACCGCGCTCTCGCCTTTCATCCGAGCTTCGAGTATGTGGTGGCGGAGACATCCGCCGGGAAACTATTGATGGCCAAAGAGCGCGTCCGCGCATTCGCTGAGGAGCTGAAAATCGAAGTTTCGGATGTCGGCGGCGGATGGCGGGGAAGCGAATTCGAGGGCGCGCAATTCCAGCATCCTTTCCTCGATCTGCGCGTTCCGGGCGTCCTCGCTGACTATGTGACTCTGGACGCAGGCACGGGAATCGTTCATACCGCGCCGGGACATGGCGCCGACGATTTCCGCACGGGCCAGAAGTACGGGCTCGAGGCGTACGCGCCACAGGACGACGAGGGCCGGTTCAAAGAGGGCCTGCCGGAGTACAAGGGCAAGACCGTCTGGCAGGCGAACCCAGCCGTGATCGAGCTGCTCCGCTCCCGCGGCATGCTCGTCGGCGAGAAGAAGATCACACACAGTTACCCGCACTGCTGGCGCTGCGACAATCCGGTGATTTTCCGCGCAACCGAGCAATGGTTCATCGGCCTCGATCGCGGCGATTTGCGCAAGCGCGCTCTTGCGGAAGTCGAGAAAGTGAAATGGCTGCCGCCATGGGGACGCGAGCGCATGCGCGAAATGATCGCTGAGCGCCCGGATTGGTGCATTTCGCGGCAGCGCTTCTGGGGCGTGCCGCTGATTGTCTTTTACTGCGATACGTGCGGCACGCTACTGACGGATTCTCATGCACTGCGGCACGTGATCCCATTTTTCGAGCGTGAAGGCGCGGACGCCTGGTACACGCATTCGCCCGAAGAATTGCTGCCGCCCGGAACGAAATGCGCATGCGGAGCGGTGAACTGGCGCAAGGAATCCGACATTCTCGACGTGTGGTTTGACTCCGGATCGACGCATCTTGCCGTGCTCAGCGAAAAGGAAGGCACCTGGCCGGCGGATGTGTATCTCGAGGGCCCCGACCAATTTCGCGGCTGGTTTCAGAGTTCGCTGCTGAATGGCGTGGGAATTCGCGGGCGCGCGCCCTACAGGCAGGTGGTGACGCACGGCTGGACGCTCGACGAAAAGGGCGCGCCGATGTCGAAATCCAAGGGCAACGCGCTGTATCCGAAGGAAATTTCCGAGAAATGGGGCGCGGACATGCTGCGCCTGTGGGTCGTATCGCAGGACTACACCGCCGATATGCGCGTTTCGCCCGCGATGATGACGCAGCTCGCCGAAGCGTATCGAAAGATTCGGAACACGTTTCGATTCGCGCTATCGAACCTTTTCGATTTCGATCCGGTGCGCGATTCCGTGGCCGACTCCGATTTGTGGGAGATCGACGCGTGGATGGTGCGCCGCACGGGAGCCCTCGTGCGTCAGTGCCGCGAATGGTACGCAAATTTCGAATTTCATCGGGTCTATCACGCGCTGCACGATTTCTGCGTCGTCGATTTGAGCGCGTTTTATTTCGACGTGTTGAAGGACCGGCTGTACACGTTTGCACCCAATAATCGCGGACGCCGCTCGGCGCAAACGGCGATCCATCGGATTGCAAGCGCGCTGGTGCGGACCGTCGCGCCGATTCTCGTCTTCACGTCGGAAGAAGTCTGGAAGCATTTGCCGCAGAAGGAGAGCGCGCCTCCCAGCGTTCATATGGCCTACTTTCCAGAGGCCGGTGAATTGGAACGAGCGTTCGACGCGGAGCGCTCGAAGAATTGGGAGCGGCTGGAGAATGTACGCGACGACGTTCTCAAGGCGCTGGAGGGGGCACGCAACGCGAAGGCGATCTCCTCGGCTCTGGAAGCGAAGGTGGTCTTTCGCGCGAATGGCGAAGACGCGGAGTTTCTTCGTGCCTACGCGCCCGTGTTGCCGGCGTTATTTATCGTCTCGCAGGTCGATATTCAGACATCCGGCGCCGAACCAACGCCGGGAAACGCCGGTGGCGGATATAGCATCGAGATCAAACGCGCCGATGGCGCGAAGTGCGAGCGATGCTGGAATTATTCGACTCATGTTGGCGAAAGCGCGGATTACCCCACGCTGTGCGAACGCTGCGTCGCGGCGCTAGATGAAATCGAACGCGACGGCGGAATTCTAGCGGGGAGCGCGGCATCCTGATGGCTGGTGTGGCGCGTTCCGGTTGGGTGCTCGGCTTCCTCGCTGCCGCCGTACTGGTGATTGATCAGGCCAGCAAATTTGCAGTCGAGAAGTTCACTTCGCCCGGCTCGCTTCAGGTGATCGTTCCGGGAATCTTGAATCTGGTCCACACCAGCAATCCAGGCGTGGCGTTTGGGCTGTTCGCCGATTCGCAGGCGCCGTGGCGCGCGCCACTGCTGATACTTTTCTCCGTGGCTGTAATCGGGCTAATCATCTGGATGCTCGCTACGCGCCGCGCGGGAGGCGTGCTCGGCAGCTACGGTCTTGCTTTAATTCTCGGCGGTGCGGCCGGCAACGTGGTTGACCGCCTATTTCACCGAGGGGTGACCGATTTCATCGATTTCCACCTCGGCGCGTACCACTGGTACACTTTTAACCTGGCGGATACCGCGATTGTGATCGGCGCCGCGTTGGTAATTCTGGAACTCCTTCGCGACGGCCGCCGCGTCGGCCAGGAACACGCGTAGCCATGCACCCTGTGCTTTTCCAGTCCGGTTCGTTCACCGTTTACACCTACGGCGTGCTCGTCGCGGCTGGTTTCGTCGCCGGTCTTTGGTACGCCTATGTGCAGGCGCCGCGAGCGGGACTCGATCCGCGAAAAGTCTGGAACCTCGGAATTTACGGAATTCTGGTCGCGCTCGTTGTTTCCAAGCTGTGGCTGGTCTTCGGCAATCTGGAGTATTACATCTCCTATCCACGCGCGATTTTTAGTGTTGCCACGATTGAATCCGGCGGCGTTTTCTACGGAGGGGTGATCGGCGGCATCGCGTGGGTATTGCTCTACACGCATTACCAGAAGATGCCGTTTCTTTCGGTGCTCGACGTTTCCGCCGCGGGAGTCGCCCTGGGGCACGGCATTGGCCGGCTCGGCTGCTTCGCCGCAGGGTGCTGCTATGGCAAGCCAACGTCGATGCCGTGGGGCGTGACGTTCACGAGTTCGGCCGCGGCGCGGCTTTCCGGGACGCCCCTTCACGTGGCGCTGCACCCCACGCAACTCTACGAATCGGGCGCCGAATTTCTGAATTTCCTGATTCTGATCTGGCTCGGAACGCGGCAGAAATTTTCGGGACAGCTGATCGGCGCATATTTCATCCTGTACGGCGTCGAGCGAGGCACGATCGAGTTTTTCCGGGGCGATCCGGGACGCACGATGATGTTTCGCGATTCGGTTTCGTTGATGCAGTTTGTGAGCGCCGGCCTGATTTTCATCGGCGCATTTCTATGGCGGCGCGGGTTGCGTCGTCCGGCTTCTGCCTCGCCTCCAACTCAGGGCGTCTTCTCCAGTCCGTCTCCTTCCTGAGGCGCAGATGAGCCGCTCTTCGACCGTTTCCGCGAACGCAGCCAGACTGCGCCGTTCCGCGACTGTTTCCGGGCAAATTCTGAACTTCGCGGTTGCTCCGGAACGCGCGGGAGAGCGGCTGGATCGCTTTCTCGCATCGGAGCTTCCCGAATTGAGCCGCTCGCGCGTTCAGCAATTGATCGAAGCAGGCCGTGTGGCCGTCGACGGGGCCGCGTGCAAGCCTTCGCATCGGGTCGCTGCCGGGGAATCGCTGACGCTCGCGATGCCTCCGCCCGCGACGGTGGGCGTCGAGCCCGAAGCGATCCCGCTCGAAATTCTCTATCAGGATGAAGACGTGGCAGTCGTAAATAAGCCTGCGGGGATGATCGTCCATCCCGGCGCCGGGGCGGCGGGCGGCACGCTTGTTGCGGCCCTGCTGCATCGATTCGGCGGGCGCGCCGGTCTATCGTCGATCGGCGGCCCGCTGCGCTCCGGGATCGTCCACCGGCTCGATAAGGGAACTTCCGGCGCGCTGATCGTCGCGCTGAACGACGCCGCTCATAAGAACCTTGTTGAACAATTCAGCCGGCGGCTCATCCAGAAGACCTATCTGGCGCTGCTTCACGGAAAAATCAAAGGCGATTCCGGAACGATCGAAATGCCTGTCGCGCGAGATCTCCGCCGCCGTTCGCGCATGACGGCCCGGCGCCGCGAGGGCCGCCCGGCTCGCACAGATTGGCGCGTCCTGCTGCGCCTCGACGGATTCACGCTGGTCGAAGCAGGTCTGCACACCGGAAGAACGCATCAGATTCGCGTGCATTTTTCCGCGCTTGGCTGCCCCGTCGCCGGGGACACGCTGTACGGCGCGCCGCGCCAGGAGCGCGCCGGCGCCACGTTGCTTCCGGAAATCGGCCGAAACTTTTTGCACGCGGCCCGTGTGGCATTCGCGCAACCGCGTACGGGAGAACGCGTCGAGGTACGTGCGCCGCTGCCACGCGAATTGCGCGACTACCTGGCGGCGCTTGGGGCGGCGCTGAAGCTCGACCAGACTTCAATTGACGCTGCCTTACACGCGTTTCTATAATCGCCGTGGTGAAATTCGCGGTACAGCAGCGCGTATCGTTGATTTTTGCGCGGACGCTTGTCGTGCTGCTGTCGCTGTGCACGGGCGTTGCCCTTGCGCAGCAGCAATCACCGCCTCCGTCGCAAACTCCGGCAAAGCAAAGTCCCTCGGCGGCGCCACACGCGCAGGTGCCGGTTGCGCCCGCCAATGAACCGCCGATTCGCGTCACCACCGGCCTCGTCCATCTGGTGATTACGGTGACGGACAAGCACCATCGGCTGGTGACGGATCTCAACCGCAGCGACTTCAAGATCCTTGAAAACGGCGTGCCGCAGGACATCCGCTTCTTCGGGCGCGAAACCGATCTGCCGCTGCGCATCGCCGTGCTGCTCGACACCTCGAACAGCATTCGCCAGCGCCTGGACTTCGAAAAAAGCGCGGCAATCAATTTTCTGAACGACGTGATCCGCCGCGGCAAGGACATGGCTTTTGTGATGACCTTCGACAACGAGCCGCAGGTGATTCAAGACTATACCGATCAACTGTATTTGCTCACCGCCGCCATTCAGGACCAGCGCGCGGGCGGCGGGACGGCGCTGAACGATGCCATTTACATGGCGGCGCAGAAACTTGAAAAGGCGCCGCTGATGCGCGGACAAAATTCGGACCTCCGCAAAGTGATTGTGGTCATCAGCGATGGCAACGACGACCTGAGCGATCACGCCTTTAGCGAGGCCATCGAGGAAGCCATCCGTTCGGAAGCCGTGATTTACACCGTCAGCACCAATACCGATTGGCTGGCAATTGATAATCCGGATAAGCCAAGCAAGTACAATATGGATCCCGGCGACAAAATCCTGAAAAACTTGGCGGAGCAGACCGGCGGCCGGGCGTTTTTCCCCTACTCGACGGATGATCTGCAGGAATCCTTCACCAATATCGGTACGGAATTGCGCAGCCAGTATTTCATCGCCTACGCGCCGGCCAGCCCGCCCGTCGGGGGCCAGTACCGAAAAATCGAGGTGCGCACCGATCATAAAGGCCTGATCGTACGATCGCGCAAAGGCTATTACGCGGCCGGGGCTCCGGCAAATTCAGGAGGTAATTGACGTGTGCCGCGCAATTAGTGATACGGCGCGTAATATCCCTTGCGAGCCAGGATTCGCGCGCCCGGCCGGTCCACTTCCACTTTGATTTTTCGGTAGGTCCCGTCGCGCCGCGTATTGGTGGGGTAATAGCCCAGAACGTACTGCGATCGCAGCTCCTCGGAGATTGTGTCAAAGGCTTTTTCAAGCGAGCTGTCGTTGTGCACGCGAATCACCCGCCCGCCGGTTTGTTCCGCCATTTCGTGCGCCACGCCAGGTCCCACGCCGGTAGTCGCCGACGGATCGATAATCAGAATCACGTGAATCACAGTATCGGATTTCTGCGCCGCTTCGATCGCGTCGTCGAGAGTTTCTTTGCTGCCGTTGTCTTCGGCGTCGGTGAGCACGATGATCGCTTTGCGTCCGGACTGGCTCGAAAGCTCGTCATGGCACGCCAGGTAGATGGCGTCGTACAGGTCCGTTCCGATCACGCCATTTTGCGGAACGGTTCCGGCCGTGATCACGGGCCCGGCGGCATTGATGCGCGTGCGCCGGATCGCGTCCTCCAGTACATTCGGATCTTCCGTGAAATCGGCCAGAAGATTCACGTCGAGGTCAAAGCTCATCACGAGCGCCTCGTCTTTCTTACGGATCACTTCGTGAACGAACCGCGAAGCGGCGTCCTGCTCCGCGACGAGCGTGTTGCTCATGCTTCCGCTGGTGTCCATCAAAATCGCGAGCGTTAGCGGAAGGTTCATTTCTTTGTCGAAATAAGCAACTTTCTGTTCCACGCCGTCTTCATACACTCGGAAGTCGTTTTTGTTGAGATCCGTGATGATCTGGTTGTGGTGGTCGCGCACGGTGACAAATACATTCACGACGTTCGTGCGTACCTGCAGGGGCTGCGCGGCTTCCGGGAGGTTTTGCGGATTTTGAGGCGCGGGAGCAGGTTTGGGCCGCGATTCGCCGGGAGGCAGCATCGGTCCCGGACCTGCCTCCTGAGCGGCGTCGCGCGGAGCCGCGGCGGCTCGCGTGGCCAAATCTGGCAAAATCGGGCAGGCGGCTAACGCCAGAGCGATGATCACGGCGGCGATGCTGGGCAACCGCATTGTATAATCTCCCTGAGACGTTCCAGCCTGATACGATGCTGCTAGGTCGTTCCCGGATGTGTGGCGTTTCGCCGGGCTTGTCTGGAAACGAAAGATTCGTATGAGTCGAACTATAGCAGCACTCGGGCTGATCCTTCTGCTCGCAATCGCCACGCCGTTGCCGGGGCAGGACGCGGCCACTCGTCCAACTGCGCCACCTGCGCCAACAAGACAGTTGCCGCCGCGTATCATCGCGCGCACGCAGGCGGTGATCGTTCCCGTGACGGTGAAGGACAGGAACGGGCAATTGGTCGCCGGTCTGCAAAAGGAAGACTTCCAGATTTTTGCCGATGACGTCCAGCAGCAGATCGAGAATTTCAGCGCCGACCCGATGCCGCTATCCGCCGTCGTGCTGATCGATAATGATCTTCCCGATCGCGCCGTCGATCAGGTCCAGAAAAGCCTGGTTTCGATTTCCGCTGGCTTCGGCCCGATGGACGAAGTTGCGCTCATGACGTACGACCAGTTTCCAAACATTGTTTCCGGTTTTACGTTCAGCAACGACAAGCTCTTCACGCAGTTGAAGCGCCTGGATCTGGGATCGCATTCGACGATGGTGATTGCCGATCCCACCACGGCCGGTCCCATGGTCAACGGCAGGCCGCTGCCGACCGCATCCGGTCCTCCGCAGCACGGTTCGCAGCGTTACAAGGAGACCGACGCGCTCGAAGACGCCATCTATGCTTCCGCGCAAATGCTGAAGGACCGCGGAAGAGATCGCCGCAAGATTATCTTCCTTGTTTCCGACGGCGCCGATTCCGATCACAATTCGCACACCGTTGACGAAACGATGCACTACCTGCTATCGAACGATATTGCCGTCTATTCAATCGCCGTCACGCGATCGTTGCCGTTCGGGCGCAAGCTGCTGCAAAAGGGCCTCTCGAACTTGAGCAAGTACGCATTCCAGACCGGCGGCGACACCTACTTCGCAAGCAAGCAGCGCGATCTCGACCGGCTCTATTCGGAAGTCACCGAGGAAGCGCGCAATCAATACACGCTGACTTTTTCTCCGCACAACGTATCGATCGCCAAGGATTACCATTCGATTGAAGTGCGCGTGCTTCGTCCCGACCTAAACGTCACGTCGCGGCAGTTCTATTACGATAGCGAGTTGCTCGCGCAGCATTAACTCGCGCCGCGATTCGATCGGTCGCGCGGAGCAAAACACGCGCGACTTTTTGTTCTTGACTTCATTCGCCGCGGCCTTTATAGATGAACCAAGCGAACCGGCGCGCATCGAAATTTCGGGCGCGCTTTCGCGGGGAGAAAGTTTCACTGTAGTTCATGCGCGGAACCGCTCCAGGCTTTGCCGCCTAAAAGCCTTCGAGTCAGCCAAGCGGGGCATTCGATACGGATGTCCCGCTTTTCTTTGCGCGCAAGATGTCGATGCGTGCGAACACATGCGGCGACCGCGCCTTTGCGTGCGACGCTTACTTGTCGTTATGGGACGCCGCGATCGCGGAACGGACCGGAATCAGTTCCTCGTGAGCCGGGCAGAGCGGTTTGTAATCGCAATACCTGCAGCCGAAACCAGGCTTCGGCGAAAAATCTCCCGCGCGGATTTGATCCGCCACCTCGCAGATCTTCTTTTTCGTCGCATCGAGCGCCTTCGCGTCGCGCGCCGTTGCCACGGCTTCATTGGACATCAGGTTGTAAAGCACCAGCCTCTTCGGTTCGAGTTCCAGCACCTCGCGGGCCGCCAGCGCGTAAATGCTGAGCTGCAAATCTTTGTCGGCGGTCTTTGCGTCGCGCGGCTTGCCCGTTTTGAAATCGACGATTTCCACCGTGTCGCGGTCTATCCGGTTAATCTGATCGATGCGCCCCGTGACGATTACCTCGTGCCCCAGCGGCAGCTCAAAGGCCTTCTCCTGATACATCACGTTCGCCGGCTCCGCCGAGTACGTCTTGTAAAAAGCCTCGAGTTGCTCGCGTCCCGCTTTGCGGTACTCCTGCTCCTGGTAATCGTCCGGGAATCCCGCGGACGACCATTCGCGCTCGTAAATCGTCATGACTTCTTCCAGGGTCACGCGCGCTCGCTTGCGCAGCGCCGCCACGAACTCCTTAATCGTGGTATGCATCACGTTGCCGAACGTCGCGGCCGCGTGCGGCCCGCCGCGCACGCTCCACATGCACTGGAACATGTACTTCATCGGGCAGCGTTCGTACGCGTTGATTGCCGACGCGCTCAATTGCAGCGGTTCGGGCCGCGGCGGATGAAATGCTTTTGCCCACAGCGCCACGCGCGAATACGCCCGTGATTCCATTCCCGGCGTGCCGAAAAGCCCGGCCGCTGCCGCCGACTCCGGCGCCGGTCCCGCCGCTTCTTCCATCGGCGGCAATTCCACTTTCGGCGCGGTCTGCACCGTATCCGACTTCCGTACTTTGGGATTCATCAGGAAGTCATCGAGAAACGGCGAGGGCTTTTTTCGCCGGTTCACCACGGTCGAAAGCGTCAGATGCTGCTTCGCCCGCGTCAGCGCCACGTAGAAAAGCCGCCGCTCTTCCTGAATCTGAAAATCTCCGGCCGGGCGCTCTTCTTTCATAAGCTCCGGGGGGAATTCGAATACCGCCTTGCGCGTGCCGGAAGGGAAGTCGTTCTTTGAAAGCCGCAAAATGAATACGTGCGGAAACTCCAGCCCTTTTGCGCCGTGCACGGTCATCAGTTGCACGGCATCATCGGCCAGTTCTTCTTCGAGAGCGATGTCGCCGCCCGCCTCGTCAAAAAATCGCAGGTATTCAAGCAGATCGCGCAATTGCTTGCCTTCGCTCTTCTTCTCCCATTCGCGGACGAATTGCACGAACCGCTCCAGATAATGCCGGTCGGCATCCGAAGCCAGCGGCGCCACGCCCAGCGCCGCGATCAATTCGTCGAGCAGTTCGCTCGCCGTGTTCCGCCGCGGCGTCTGCCGCAATTGTTTCAGCAGTTCCGTGAACTCCTCCAGCCGCACGCCTTCGCGATCAAAGGCAGCTTCCTTTTGCGCCGACTCTGCTTCGTCCGCCAGCGGCCGACGGTGATTTTTCTCCGCGCGTTCCGCAAGCCGCACCAGGTCGCGCGGCTCGAGCCCCCAGTACGGCGCCGCCAGCACGCGCGCGCAGGCCACGTTGTCCGAGGGTTGCCCGATTAGCCGCAGCCACGCCAGCAGGTCGCGCACCAGCGTGCTCGACAAGATCGAGAAATTCTTGATCGCGAACGGTATCCCGCGCCGCCGCAGCGCCTCCAGCAACTGCGCGCGGTGCGAATGTTTGCGGTAGAGCACCGCCATCGTGCGCCATTTCGCGCCCGCCTCGTGCAGCCGGTCGATTTCCGACGCTACCCAGTGCGCTTCTTCCTCGGGCGTCGCGAATTCCGCCACGCGCACGCGCTCGCCTTCGCGATGCTCCGTTTCCAGCTTGCTCGAAGGCAGCAGCGGCGATTGTTCGTTATTTTCGATCACCGCGTGCGCCACGTTCAGGATGCGCTGCGTCGAGCGGTAATTGCGGGAAAGCGACACCAGGAACTGCTTCGCCTCCGCTGCGCGCGCCGCTTCGCGCACGCCGCAAAACCGATTGAGAAAGATCGTGAAGCTGCCAAACGACGCGCCTCGAAACCGGTAGATCGCCTGGTTGTGATCTCCGACCGCCAGAATATTTCCGCGCTCGCCCGCCAGCAGCCACAGCAGCTCCAGTTGCGCGATGTTGGTATCTTGAAATTCATCGACGAGAACGTAGCGATACTGCGCGCGCAATTTTTCGAGCAGCCCGGCGTCCGCGCGCAGCAGCTCCACGGCTCGCAGCAGTTGCGCGCCAAAGGTGACCAGCTTTCGTTCCCGCAGCAGCCGCTCGCTCGCCCGGTAGACGCGCGCCAGTTCCTCCTGCCGCGCCAGATTCTCCTCCGCGATCGCCAGCGCGTCGCCTTCGAGCGTGGGCTTCGTCCCCGCGTGTTTTTCGCGCAGACTTGCCACGTAGCGGTCGTAATCGTCCGGCGAAACCAGCTCGTCCTGGCAGCGCGAGAAAAATTTCACGAAGTCGCTCAGGAATTCGCCCGGCTCCTGCAGCCGCTTGAAATGCTGCAAGCCGAGTTCGCCGATGTGCCGCCGCAGCAGGATCCAGTGATCGACGTCTTCGAGCGGCTGCGCGTCGGCGGCCGCTTCGCGCAGGATTTTTTCCAGGCAGAATTTGTGAAACGTGCTGAGCCACACGCCTTCGGCGCGCTCGCCCACGGCTTTCACCACGCGGTGCTTCATCTCGCCCGCGGCCTTGTCGGTGAACGTGAGCCCCAGGATGTTCTCGCCCGCGAGCTCCGGATTTTCTTCCAGCAAGCGCCGGATGCGCTCCGTGATCACGCGCGTCTTGCCCGTCCCCGCGCCGGCGACCACCAGCAGCGGTCCCTCCCCATGCTCGACGGCAGCCCTCTGCTCCGCATTCAACGGGAACGCAGCGGTCCCGGCCGACGAGTCGATCACACGCGTTTCTTCTGTCGAAGTCTTTCGCGCTGACATTTTGCGCCGCCCATCTTACCAGATTTCCTCATGGCGAATATAAGGCGAATATCGCAGAGGCCAAGATCACCCCTGCCTGTCGCTTTTAACTTGCTCCACACGCAGCCCAGGCCACCGAGATGCCCGACCGAAGGTCATGCTGAGGCACGCACCCGCGAGTACCACTGCCGAGGAACGACACAGCAATTAGGATTGTCAGCTGCATTGTGGAAGATGTTATACCCAGCGATCGCAACCAGTTCGCCCCAAATTGACCCGGGCGATCCGCGCGCCTATACTTTCTTAAAAAAGTGATTTTCGTCACCGCGTGAAATTTGTTTCTGCGGCAGCATCTGCTTCCAGGAGGCCCTTCATGCCTCAGTCTCAAAGTTTCGATCAGCCCGTAATTCTGAGCGCGGTGCGCACTCCCATCGGCCGCTTCCTCGGAGGCCTCGCGCCTCTCTCCGCCACCGAACTTGGCGCCAAAGTGGTCGCCGAATCCGTTCGCCGCGCGGGCATCGACCCACAGCAAGTGGACGAAGCCATCCTGGGCAACGTCGTTCAGGCCGGCCTGGGACAAAATCCCGCGCGACAGGCCGCGCTTGGCGGCGGACTCAATCCGCGCGTCGCCGCCATGACCATCAACAAAGTTTGCGGCTCGGGACTCAAAGCCGTGGGCCTTGCGGCGCAAGCTGTCGCGCTCGGCGAATCGGAAGTAGTGGTCGCCGGTGGCATGGAGTCGATGTCCAACTGCCCCTATCTGCTGAAAGGCGCGCGCACCGGCTTTCGCCTTGGCAATCAGGAAGTGCTGGACTCGATGATTGTCGATGGTCTCTGGGACGTGTACGAAAACTTCCACATGGGCATGACTGCTGAGCTGGTTGCCGAAAAATACAAAATCTCGCGCCAGGAGCAGGATCAATACGCGCTCGATTCGCATCGCAAAGCCGTTCGCGCCACGAAATCCTGCTTCGTGAGCGACCAGATCCTGCCCATCGAAATTCCGCAAAAGAAGGGCGCGCCGATCATCATCAAATCCGACGAATCGCCGCGCGAAGATACTTCTCTCGAAGCTCTTGCGCGCCTTAAGCCCGCGTTCAAGAAAGACGGCACGGTCACCGCCGGCAACGCTCCCGGCACCAATGACGGCGCCGCCGCGCTCGTCGTGACCAGCGAACGCGTCGCGGCAAAGCTGGGCAAGCAGCCCCTGGCCCGCATCGTCGCGCAGGCCACAAGCGGCGTCGAGCCAAAATGGGTGATGATGGCGCCTGTGGACGCCGTCGAAAAGCTGCTCGCGAAAACGGGATGGGACCGCGATCGCGACGTCGATCTCTACGAATTGAACGAGGCTTTCGCAGTAGCCGCCATTGCCGTCACGCGCGAGCTGCGCCTCGATCCCGAAAAGGTCAACGTGAACGGCGGCGCGGTCGCGCTTGGACATCCCATCGGCGCATCCGGCGCGCGTATTCTCGTCACGCTGCTCTATGAACTGCAGCGCCGTAGTTTGAAACGTGGCATCGCCGCCCTCTGCCTCGGTGGCGGAAATGCCGTCGCCCTCGCCATCGAGCGCCCGTAGTGGCGCGCGATTCCGGGTGCGGGGCGAACAATCTCTCTTTTTTCGCAAATCGCAAGCTCTCGCACTGGCACATTCGTGCGATAGAATGATGCTTATGTTCTGCCCTAAATGCGGTGTCGAATATCGAACCGGTTTCAAAGTCTGTTCCGATTGCGGCGTCAATCTTGTCGCCACTCTGCCGGCGCGCGCGAAAGCGCCCGGCAAATCCGGCGAACATGAAATGCCCGTCGCGGCGTGGCGCGGAGATGATCCCGTCGCTTTCAGCGCCGCGCTTGCGGCCCTCGAAAACGCGGGCATTCCCGCGCGCGAGTTCTCGCGTCACGACCAATTTGCGCAAATCGAGGCTATTCAGCCCAACGAGCTCGCAATTCTGGTCCACCCGGAAAATGCCGCCGTGGCACAGCAAATAATTCGCGAAGCGCTCAAACCGGAGCCCCCGGCCCCAGACGTCGCTTAGCCTGCATTCCGGGCGGGGGCATTTGGACTGCGAGCGCCCTGTTTTGTGTTCTGCGTCACTTCCTTTGCGTGTTCGGGTTCGTTATGATCCGTGGTCATGCCTGCCGACTCAATCAAGACAGTCGCCGTTCTCGGCGCCGGCACGATGGGCAATGGCATCGCCCACGTGTTCGCTCGCTCCGGCTATCGCGTGCTTCTCCGCGATGTCGATAAGAAATTTCTCGACCGCGCGATTGACACCATCTCCAAAAATCTCGATCGCGAAGTCGCCAAGAACAAAATCACCACCGTCGACAAATCCGCCGCGCTCGCGCGCATTCAGCCGGTCACGGACATCGTCCCGCTCGTCGCCGCCGATTTCGTCGTCGAAGCGGTGCCGGAGCAGTTCGATCTGAAGGTCCGCCTGCTGAAAGACGTCGATTCGGTCGTCGGCCCAAGCGTGATCCTTGCTTCCAACACTTCCTCGATTTCCATCACGCAGCTCGCCGCGCACACCAGCCGCGCCGACCGCTTCATCGGCATGCATTTTATGAATCCCGTGCCTATGATGGTTCTCGTGGAAGTGATTCGCGGCCTGGCCACCAGCGACGCCACCTTCGCCACCACCATGGCTCTATGCGAAAAGCTCGGCAAGACGCCCGTTTCTGTGAACGACTCGCCCGGCTTCGTCTCCAATCGGGTGCTGATGCCGCTGATCAACGAAGCCGCTTTCGCGGTTATGGAAGGCGTGGCCGCGCCGGAAGCCGTTGATGCGGTGATGAAACTTGGGATGAACCACCCGATGGGCCCGCTGCAGCTCGCGGATTTTATCGGCCTCGATGTCTGCGTGGAAATCCTCGATGTGCTTCTGCGCGGCTTCGGCGATCCCAAGTATCGCGCCTGTCCGCTGCTGCGCAAATACGTGGCTGCCGGCTGGCTCGGGCGCAAATCTGGCCGTGGTTTCTACAAATACTAGCCGCCCTTCTTTTCCTTGAACGAGCCCTGCGGTGGTCTCATTCTGAGGATGGTTTTGGCCGGAAGAATCTTGCTTAGGGGCTGATCCGCGAGAGTTTTTGTTCGTCGCGTCCGCCGCCGACGGAACAAAATCGGCGGCCTCGGCCGGCGCTATCGGAACGAGGCCAATTCCATTTCGCGGCTGGTTTCCAGTACCTCGCGAATCGTGCGCGCAAGCTCCGGCAACTTGTACGGCTTCTGCAGCAGCCGCCGGTCCTTCCCGAAATATTCTCCTTGTGCGGGACCAATATCGGCGTATCCGGACATGAACAGAACCTTGATTTCCGGATTCAAGCTGACCACTTTCTCCGCAACTTGCGGCCCGTTCATTCCCGGCATCACCACGTCCGTCAGCAGCAAATCGATCTCATCGCACCGGCTTTGGGCGATGCTGATCGCATCGGTTCCGTTCGCCGCTTCCAGAACGTCGTAGCCCCAGCCTCGCAGTGAATCCACGATCAGGCTGCGCAGCGCCTCGTCGTCTTCGACCAGCAGAATTTTTTCCGAGCCTTCCCGCACGCCAAGCAAACTTGTCGTCGAAGGTTTTTCCGCCGCCTTGGCACGCACCGGCGGCAGGTACACGTCGAACCGGGCACCCTGTCCCGGCTCGCTCGATGCCCAAATGAATCCGCCGCTTTGCTTCACCACCCCGTAAACGGTCGAAAGGCCGAGCCCCGTGCCCTTGCCCGGCTCTTTCGTCGTGAAGAACGGCTCGAAAACCCGCGAAAGCGTCGCCGCGTCCATTCCCACTCCCGTATCGGCCACGCTCAGCCGTACGTATTCGCCCGCCGTCATGGGCGGATGCTGGCGCGTGAACGTTTCATCCACCATGACGTTCGACGTCTCGATGGTCAGTTTTCCGCCGTCGGCCATCGCGTCGCGCGCGTTCACAACCAGATTGATGACCACCTGCTCGATCTGCCCTTGGTCGGCCTTTACTTCGCTCAGCGCCGGATCAAGAGACGTTATCAGCTCAATATTCTCGTTGATCACTCGCCTCAACATTTTCTTCATATCTTCTACAAGCGAGTTCAAATTCAAAACGGTCGGCTCAAGCACTTGTTGCCGGCTGAATGCCAGCAATTGGCGCGTCAGCGACGCTGCCCGGTGGCCTGCCTTCACGATTTCGCCTGCCTCCCGCCGCAGCGTGCTGCCGGCTTCCAGCCGTTCCGCCAGATCGCCCGCGTAGCCGATGATGACCATCAACAGATTGTTGAAATCGTGCGCCACCCCGCCCGCGAGTTGGCCGATGGCCTCCATCTTCTGCGCGCGGCGCAGTTGTTCCTCAAGGTTCTTTTTTCCCGTGATGTCCTGTGAGATCGCGAAGCTGCCGGTTACGCGCCCGTCATCATCGCGGATCACTCCGACGCTCAGCGCCACCGCAACGTCGCTGCCATCTTTGTTTCGCTGCAGGCATTCGCCGCTCCACCGGCCTTCCTTAAGGATGCCCATCTGAATTTCTTTCGCCAAACTCGGCGGATTGTTTGGTGAAAGTAGCGTTTCGTCGAATCTCTTCCCGAGCATCTCCGTTTCTTTGAAGCCCGAAGCGCGGAGCAGCGCCTTATTGACGAACACCGCTTTTCCTTCCTCGTCGCCCACGCAGATCATTTCGCTGTTGTTCTCAAGGGCTTGCGCCAGCCGCTGCGCTCGTTCCGCGAGGTGGTGCTTCTCGGTCAGGTCCCGGCAAATAGCGAACGTGCCGGTGAAGCGCCCGTCGCTGTCCCGTACAACGCTGGAACTCAGCAATACCGGAAAATCAGAGCCATCCTTCCTCCGCAGGAAGCATTCCCCGGACCACTTCCCGTCCTTAGCGAGCGCTGCTCGGTACTTTTCCTCCCGGTCCGCGGGGTTATTCGGCGATATCAGTGTTGCCGCGAACGGCTTTCCGAGCAATTCCTCTTCTGCGTAGCCGGTCGCCTGCAGTAAAGCCCGGTTCACGAACACCGCGCGTCCATCCGCGCCGCCCATCGCTATCATTTCGCTGTTGTCTTCCAGCGCGCGTGCGAGTCGCTCGGCGCGCTCTTCGGTGCGCTTCTGTTCGGTGATGTCTCGCGCCGCCACGTAAAAGCACCCTTGCGAAACGTCCGCGACCGACGACCACGACAGCCACCGATACGAGCCATCCTTGCAGCGCAGCCGGTTCACGAAATTCGTGGATGGCTCTCCCCGCCCCACTTTTTCGATGTCCCGCATACTGTCCGCCAGATCGTCCGGATGAATCAACGACCGGAGCGGCGCTGCCAGTAATTCCTCGCGCGAGTAACCCAATACCGCTTCCCACGAGGCGTTCAGGAACCGCACCCGTCGGTCCTCCATCCCAATCACGGCTAGCAGCTCGTGCGTGACGTCAAATAGTCGTCCCATATGCTCCAGCATCGGAGCATGGACGGATGCGCCCGGCTCCGCGCCTGATTCGGCGGATGGTTTCGCTGTACTGGGGCCCGGATATTTGCTCGCGCTCAATGGGCTGTTCATACTTGTCCTTGGTCATAGACTAGGAATCGGAAGCTGGGCCGGCAATAGTACCAATGGCGTAATTTCCGGCGTTCCAATACACTTCGGCACGGGGAAGTCCAACAGAGGGGAATGGTTCCAGCTCGGAGCTTCACCGCCTGCGACGGTTGGCTTCAAGCAACCGTCGTTTCAGGCCGCGAATCTCGTAATACACTGGTTTCAGTATCCACTATGTTTAGAGCCGTCTCGCGCCCATTGTTTCGCCGCTCTTTTCCGCGCGCCGCCATCCTCATATTCTGTACGTTCGCGGCCGCAGCGTCCGCGTGCTGTGTCGCCCGCGCGCAGCAATCTCAATCCAACGAACCCAAATTGCACCACCTTGCCGGCGCACCATCCGGCAAGGCCTCGAGCGGCTCGAAAACGGTCACTGTTTACGCCATCGTTCGCGATAAGCACGGCAAAATCGTCCCCAATCTCACGAGGGACGATTTCGTTCTCGAGGAAGACGGTCGTCCGCAAACTATCTCGAATCTGATTCCGCAGACAGACGTGCCGCTCACGATCGGCCTGCTCGTTGATACGAGTCCCAGCCAGCGCGCCGTCATTGTCCCCGAGCGCAACGCCGGCTACACGTTTCTCGACCACATCCTCACCGCGAAAGACGCCGCCTTCCTCATCCATTTCGACCGCGAAGTCGAACTGCTCCAGGACTTGACCAACTCCCGGCCAAAACTTCAGTCCGCCCTGCAGTTACTTGATACGTCCTCGGCCAATCCCGGCGAAAGCAACGGCGGGCAGGGCGGGAATGGCGGCCGCGCCCTACGCGAGACCCATCTTTACGACGCGATTTGGCTGGCCTCGAACCAGCTCATGAAAAAGCAGCATGGACGCAAAGCCCTCTTTGTCCTCTCCGATGGGCGCGATCGCGGCAGCAGGGAGTCCATCACTGACGCCATCGAAGCGGCGCAGCGGACGCATACCGCCGTGTACACAATCGACCTTGCTGGCGAGGAGCCGCGCGAGACCGGAGCGTCGCGCCGCGGCCGTTGGGGCGGGGGTGGTCCGATTGGTTGGCCCGGTGGCGGTTGGCCGGGCGGCGGGGGAGGAAATCCCTATCCGCGCCAGCCGCGCCTCAGCGGCAAAAAAATCCTTCTACAAATCTCCGAGCAGACTGGCGGCGTCATGTTTGAAGTTTCAAAAAACCTGCCGCTCGATAAAATCTTTTCCGTCGCCGCCGAAGGACTGCGCAACCAGTACAGCATCGCTTACTCTCCGAGTCCGCCCGATACCGATCCGGCTTTCCACACCATCCATTTGATTGCCAAGAAAAAAGGCCTCACCGTCCAAGCCTGCCAGGGCTACTACTCCGCCCCTTAGCCGTGGCTGCCTTGAACCTGATGCTCCGTCGCGCCTCTATCGCGAGCGCGCAGGAATAGCATTGCCCTCGTTGCCTCGCTTTTCGATTAGAAATGAAACCCGATTTCGCCTGTGATCGCTCGTGGCGTCACGTAGTGCGTTCCGCTGAACGTCGAAAGAAAATTGTAGAGCGCGTAGTTGTTGGCCAGGTTGATCACCGTCAACCGTGCGCTCCATCGGTAGCGGTCCGTGTGAAATAAATCGTCGTCGCCGATCGCCAGGTCGAAGAGGCTGCGCCCCACGATTCGCGGCGGATGTTTGTCGTCGTTTTCCGTTCCGGGCGCTGGGACGTTAATCAGGCTGGACCCGAATTGCGAGGCTAGGCAAGTGAACGGCAGGGGCGAGTTCGGCGTTGCGTGCACGCCGTTGCACTCGAACCCTGCCTGGAATTCCTGGTCCGCGCTGAACGGGACCCCGAATGGATCGGTCATGAATACCGCCGGCTGCCCTCCGATCGTGGTCGATTGCGGGCAATCATTGGTCGGACCAACTCCGTAACACGGTGCCGCTCCAGCCACCAGCCCGCTGTCATACCTCCAGTTAAATCCCAGCCACGGCCCTCTTTTCCAGGGCTGGTACTGAATGTGCGTGGTCTCGTTGAAATTTTCGTCGTGATCGATGCGAAACGGTACGATGCCTGTTCCCGGCGGCGTCGGCACCGTTCCCAATCCGCCGACTTGCGGCGTGAAAAACCGCGCCGCGATGCTGGATATGTCCGCGTATGCCGTCAGCCCGTGAACGTTCGTCAGATTGATTCGGCCGGTGATTCCGGGAGTTTTCGATTTGTACCATTCGATCGGGAAAAAGATGGGAGTATTGCCAAAATCGCTGAAGTCATAAGCGTTTTGTGTAAAAATCCAATAGTACTCCGCGGTCAGCACCAGATGGGTCCCCAGCGCCTGCTGTAACCCCACGTCAAAGTAGTTACGATGCCCGGGTTGTTCGAGGGCTGGCACGCACGGTACCAGTGCCGCGATCACCGCGAAGTTGCATCCCGTGCTCGAAAGCACCAAATTTTCGTTAAATGGTGTTTCTAGCGTGCGCGCGTACGAGAAACGCAGCACCGTGTTGCTCTGCGTGATGTTATACGCCACTCCGAGCCGCGGTTCGGCTTCCCGCGCAACGGTCAGCCCGTTATACAGGTCCCCACGTATGCCCGCATTGAAATGCCAGTTCTTCCACGTTATCGCATCCTGAACGTACAGCGCCAGCTCCTTCACATCTGTGTGGCCGTTGAACGCATAGAGGCTTCCGCCGCGCGTCAGGTCGTACGGCAACAGAATCGCGTTGAACAAAGGGAACTGAGTCGAGCCAGGCGCGTTCGGATTCGACGCCACGTTTTCCTCGTAGCCAGCCCCCACGCACTGCGATGGATCGGTGAATCCCTGCACCGCCACGTACGGATCGTATCCGGCGGTTTCGGGATTCGGGTTCGGGGCGATGCACGGCGCATTCAAAGTCGGATCGACGATTCCGATCCTGTCGTGCTCGGTCAGAAACGTCTGCATGTAGTTCACGCCCGCCTTGATGTTGTGAATTCCATTTACGTAGGAGACGCTGGCGCGAGCTCCTGCATTGGTTAGGAACCTCAATTGCCCGGCGCTCTCTCTCTGCAAGGTCTGTGGCCCCAAATCGGCAAACGGATTCGGGCTCGGGTAGTAGTTGTACTGATCGTGCCGCAACCACGCGCCAGCCGTTACCACCGTGTCCATGTTAATTAAATGTGTCCAGGTCGGCCCAATGTTGAACGTTCGGATCTGCGAACGCTGGTCTGCCGGCCCAACTGGCAATCCATTGGGGCCGATCCCGGCGTCGTTCACCACCACCCCCGTCCACGGCGTCGCGAATTGCTGGTCGTATGAGTTCGGGTTCTGGAACCACGAGCGCGTGTAGTTCAAGTCTAGGTGCGCGGAATCCGCGCTGGTGAACTGATAGTCTGCCCGGTCGAAAAAATTCTCTTCATTGCCCTTATCGTGCATCACCGCAAATTCCGGCGGATCGAGAAACCGGCTCGTGTTCAACCCGTTCATCGCGAAGAAATTCCCCCATTTCGCCCCGCCGTACCCAAAATGGAAGTCTCCGGTTGTTGTCCCGAATGAACCATAATCGAGCGTTGCGCTTCCGTGCGGCGTCGTCATGCCCTGTCCCGACCGCGTCGTTACGTCGATTACCAAGTCTGTCTTGTCTCCGTATTCCGCGGGTGGCGCGCCTTCAATTACTTCGAGCGACTGCACCGCGTCCGTCGGAATCTGATTAGAAAATACCTTGCTTTGCTGGTCGGAGATCGGCTGCCCGTCAAGCGAAAACGTATTCTCCGCGTGGTCTCCCAGTCCGTGAAAAAGGCCGTTCGAATCGGCGCTCACTCCCGGCGTGGCCTCCGTTACCAGCGAGCTGAGCGACGATGAGGTGCTTTCCAACGGCAGTTTTTGAATCAATTGTCGAGAGACATCCGTGTGCGCCACTGGCGTCTTCTCAATCAAGTCCTGGCCGCTTTCCGCCGTCACTGTAACAGTCGTACTTATCCCCGCCACGGGGAGCTTGATCGCGAGAGTCACCGGCAAAACCGACCGAACTTCCACATCCTGAACGTGCGGGGAAAATCCTGGCGCCGTGACCGTCAGGTGGTACGGATTAAACGGTACGTTCGCGAAACTGAATTGCCCGTTGCTGTCCGTCGTAACGCTCGCCTCATAACCACTTACCGGGTTGTGAATCGTCGCCTTAGCTCCCGGTATGGCCGCGCCTGCGGGATCTGTCACGGTTCCCGTGATCGTTCCCGATGTCCCTGCTTGTGCCCGCGCGACACACGCGATGGCCAAAAAACACACCGCCAAAATCAACACGTCTGGCAGCAAACGTCCCAATCTCATGGTTTTCTCCCCGATCAGCGCGGCCGCATTCAGCCTCGTGCAGCCTTGATGGTTGAATGGAAAAAATGGAAAAAGGGGACGTGCTCTCGCACAGAGAGCGAACGCCCGGATCGTCTGTCTTCTTGATTTTCGACTGCTAGGCGGGAGGGGCGCGCGGGACGCTGGGAATCAATCCCGCGGCTTCAATCGTGAGCGTCTGCTCTTCACAAATGCGGCGCACCGCGCAGAGCGCCAGCACCACCACTGCGGGCGCGCTTGGCTGTGGAACAGCCGCATGCTGGATATGGCAAAGCTGGCACGTGCAGTGCTCTTCGTTGTGGCCCAGCCCGTCCGAATGCGCCACCACCACGGTGCTGAGTACGCACACCCCGATAATCAGCAAAATGGCAACGCACGTGGCTCGCCGCTTCGTCACTGAAGCAAGGCCTCCGCAGCCGATGCTACCCCAGCGCCGCGCCTCATTCAACGCTCAGTCTCCCCTTCGGTCTCCATATTCGTAGCCCCGCAGATGCTTGGTTCATTGGAGGGTCCCGACCTTGCGCGCTGAGGGCTCGGGAATAGCTCGGTGCACACGCGTCCGCGCCGATTCGTTTTTCGGTAACCGCGCCATGATGTAGGAAACTTCTTTGCTTTTTCTTCGCCTTATGCTACAAAGGCCAGTAGCTGGGGCCTTGGCGGGCTTTCGTGGCCCGCTGGGAGGCTGGAAATGACGGGAACGCGCGGCGTCGCTCTCTGGTATTATCGGCCCGCCTGCGTCTTCCGCCCTGGACGCCAGGACTAAACGAATGACACGACGAAAGCCCATTGAGGTGCCAGTATGAGCGACGAAAAAACTAAAAATCTGGATCTAGCGATCTCGCAAATTGAAAAGACCTACGGCAAGGGCTCCATCATGCGCCTGGGGAACCGCGACGTTCTGGTGCCCGTCAGCGTGATTCCCACAGGCTCAATCTCTCTCGACGCCGCGCTTGGCGTCGGCGGTTTCCCGCGCGGCCGCGTCATTGAAGTCTATGGCCCGGAATCCGGCGGCAAGACCACGCTCACGCTCCATGTAATCGCCGAAGCGCAGAAGCTTGGCGGCCAGGCCGCTTTCATCGACGCGGAGCACGCGCTTGATCCTGTCTATGCGCGCAAGCTCGGCGTGGATGTCGATAATCTCCTCGTCTCGCAGCCGGACAACGGCGAGCAGGCCCTCGAAATCGCTGAAGCCCTGATTCGCTCGAATGCGGTCGATGTGGTGGTCGTGGATTCGGTCGCCGCGCTTGTTCCCAAGGCCGAGCTCGAAGGCGAAATGGGCGAGCCGCAGATGGGATTGCAGGCACGGCTGATGTCCCAGGCGCTGCGCAAGCTCACCGCCATCGTCTCCAAGTCCCGAACCTGCTTGATTTTCATCAACCAGATTCGTGAAAAAATCGGGGTGATGTTCGGCAATCCCGAGACAACTACCGGCGGCCGCGCGTTGAAATTCTACTCCTCGATCCGCGTCGATATTCGCCGCGTGCAGTCGATCAAAGAAGGTGACCGCGTAGTTGGCTCGCGCACCCGCGGCAAAGTGGTGAAGAACAAAGTCGCCGCGCCGTTCCGCGAGGCCGAATTCGACATCATCTATGGTGAAGGCGTTTCCAAGGAAGGCGATCTGCTCGACCTCGGCGTCACCCGCGGCGTGCTCGAAAAGTCCGGCACCTGGATTTCCTACAAGGGCGAGCGCCTTGGCCAGGGCCGCGAAAACGCGCGCCTTTTCCTGAAGGAACACGCCGACATTCGCGACAAAATCGAGCACGATTTGCGCAAAATTCTCGGTCTCGCCGGTCCGGTTTCCGATAACGGAAAGAAGCCGGCCGCCGATGAAGAAAAACCCGCAGCCAAAGCAGCCTCCGCCGGCCAGGCCCGCTCCGCCCGCTGACGTGTTCGGCTGGAACCGGTTGTGCTTTAGGGGGTCGGAGCTTCAGCTCCGGCATGCAGCGGGAAATTCCCCGGGCTTTTTCCTTGAGGTCCGAGGGTGGAAGGCGGCACATAGAAGCCATGACACCGGCCGATCGTGAACGCGGCGTAAGTTATCTATCGCAGACGCGCGATAATCTGCTGCGCGCGACTCGCGGTCTTTCGCTTGCGCAATTGCAATTCAAGCCGGCCCCGGATCGCTGGTCTGTGGCCGAATGTCTCGAGCACCTTATCACCGTCGAAAATCGCTGTCTCGACGGCATTACCAATGCGCTGCGCGAACCCCCCGATGCAACCAAGCGCAGCGCCTTCGACGGCCGCGATGACGAGCTTCTTCAGGTCGTCACCGACCGCGGCCATCGTCGCCAGGCGCCCGATCTCGTCAAGCCCTCGAACCGCTGGCCATGCGATCAGCTCGTCCGCGAATTCGAAGCGGTGCGCCAGCGCAGCATCGATCTCGCTTCAAACATCAGCGAGGACCCTCGCCGGCATTTCTTCGCGCACCGCGCCTTTGGCGATCTCGATTGCTACCAGTGGATGTTGCTCGTCGCCGCGCATGGCGACCGCCACCGCGCGCAGATCGAGGAGGTACTCGCCGCGCCGGACTTTCCCCGCGCCGCCGCTCGTTGAGGCGCGGCCCGTCGAATCTCACTGCTTCACTCCGCGGCCCTGTCGTTATCGCTCAACGCCGCCTGTCCCTTCGGCCAGTAGCATAATAATTCGTGAATTTGGAAAATCATTGCTGGTTTTTCATTGCACGCGGATTCGGGCTTACTTACAATGTGTTCGCATTCGACGTGAGCGGAGCGGCGGAGTTTCTTTGCATGGGGAATCGTTCGGGCCGTAAACAGTTGCTGTCGGTGGTGTGTCTCTTCTTGGTGGGTGCTGTCGGAGTTGCTTACGGCGCTCCCGCACGGCGCGCCACCTATCATCGAACCCATCATTACCGCTACCGCCATTACCGCGTCCGCTTCGTCGATCCGACCAAGGGTGACGTAACCACGTACGACGATCCCGTGGTTCGCCAGATCGCCGTGGCGGCGCTGGGCCATCAGAGCGGCTCGGTGCTCACGGTAAATCCAGAAAACGGGCGTATTCTCGCGATCGTTAACCAAAAGATGGCGTTTTCCTCGGCGCTCGAGCCGTGCTCGACGATCAAGCCCTTCGTCACCATTGCCGCTCTCAAGGAAAACGTGATCACCGGCGACACAATGTTGCGCGTCGCGCCGCATCGCTACATGAACCTGACTGAGGCGCTGGCGCACTCGAACAACGAATACTTTCAGCAAGTGGGAACGCAACTCGGCTTCGACCGCGTGGTGAAATACGAGCGGATGCTTGGCCTCGGCCAGAAAGTCGGCTACGACATTCCCGAAGAGCAGCCCGGCTACCTGCCGGACGCTCCGCCGCGATTCGGCGGTGTTGCCCGGATGTCGAGCTTCGGCGAAGGCATTCGAATCACCCCATTTCAGCTCGCCTCGCTCGTGACCATGGTGGCCAACGGCGGCACGCAATATTATTTGCAATATCCTCGCAGCCCGGAAGCGATCAAGGATTTTCAGCCGCGCATCCGCGCCCGGTTTGACATTCAGTCGCTGCTGCCCGATCTGCGCGAAGGAATGCTGGGCGCGGTGATGTATGGCACGGCGCGGCGCAGCTACGATCCCGATGGCCTGCAGGACCTGGGCAAGACCGGCACGTGCACCGACGACCATGTCGGCGGGCACCTTGGCTGGTTCGTTTCCTATGCCGATCAGCAGCATCCCCAGCTGGCTCTTGTTGTGCTGTTGCACGGTCCGAGCCCCTATATCAGCGGGCCGCGCGCTTCGGGCATCGCCGGCGAAATTTACCGCGGATTGTACGCGCGAAACTTCTTCGCCACGGACGCGGGTTCAAACGCGGGCGACTTCGACGGCGCGCGAGTATCGCCGTAGAGCATCCAGACGAAATTTTCTCCGCGCTCAATCTCCCGCGTATCATCGTTGGGTGATCATGGCGCAACCTCGCGTCCATGTGCCCGCCAACGGAACCATCTTGCCGGCGGCCGCGCATCGGTGTATATCTCGCACGCGGAAATTCTCGAAAGGATCGGCGCCACTTCTGCAAAACAGGAGAGATGCATGAAGCGACCCAAATGGATTCTGCCGTTGTGGATTGCGCTTGTGACTTTCGCGTGTATTCCATCGACGGCGTCTGCGCAAAAATCCTGCGCGAGTTTGAAGGCCCTTAAGATTACCGGCGTCACGATTTCGGAGGCGGAGTCCTACGCTCCGCCGAATGCCCTGGGCATCCCCATTCCGGGTTCGCCCTTTGCCAAACCGCACACGCTGAGAATCACGGGGCCGCTGTGCCGCGTGATCGCCTACGCCACGCCCACCGAGGATTCCCACATCGGTTTCGAAGTGTGGATGCCCGCCCCTTCGGCCTGGAATCATAAGTTTGAGGCCGTCGGCAACGGCGGATTCATTGGCGCGATCGACTACGACGAGATGAACGCCGGATTCAAGCTCCGCTTCGCGGTCGCCGCGACGGATACCGGACACAAGGGCATGGACGAAAGCTGGGCGCTGGGCCATCCGGAAAAACTGATCGACTGGTCTTATCGCGCGGTGCACGAGATGACGATCGCTTCGAAGCAGATTGTAAAGGCCTATTATGGCACTCCCGCGAAGCTGGCCTATTGGGACGGCTGCTCGACGGGCGGCAAGCAGGGGCTGACCGAAGCGCAAAAGTACCCAAACGACTTTGACGGCATTGTGGCCGGAGCCCCTGCGAACTACATCACACACCTGCAGGCTGGTTCCGAGTACATGAGCTGGGTGGCGCTGAAAGATGGCACCAGCGGGCCGGAATACATCCCGCCGAGCAAATATGCGTCGATTCACCAGGCGGCGCTCGGCGCATGCGACGCGTTGGATGGCGTGAAAGACGGAGTGATCGAAGATCCCACGCGCTGCCATTTCAATCCCAAAACCATTCAGTGCCGGGGTCAGGGCGGCGACGGCTGCCTCACCGCTCCGCAGGTGAAAACGGCGCAGGAAATTTACGAAGGAGCGAAATTCTCCGACGGCAAGCAGATTTATCCGGGTCTCGAGCCGGGCAGCGAGTTGGGCTGGCGGTACATGGCGGGCGGCCCGGAACCGACTTCGATCGGCACGGGATTCTTCAAATATATGGTGTTCGACAATCCGAACTGGGACTTCCGCTCGTTTAATGTGGATCGCGATACGCGCTATGCGGATAAAAAGCTGGGTTCGATCGTGAACGCCATCGATCCAAACCTATCCGCGTTCGAAGCGCACGGCGGAAAGCTGGTGATGTACCACGGCTGGGCGGATCAATTAATCGCGCCGGAAAACAGCGTGAACTACTACAAAAGCGTTGTGGAGAAGATGGGCGGGCTCGAAAAGACGCGCCAGTTCGCGCGGCTTTTCATGGTTCCCGGTATGATGCATTGCCAGGGCGGCGAGGGTCCTTCGAAATTCGACGCGCTCGCGGCGGTGGAAAAGTGGCGCGAGGAGGGCGTGGCTCCGATGAAGATCATCGCCTCAAAAGACGTCAAAGGCAAAGTGGTGGAAACGCGGCCGCTCTGCCCGTATCCCACGGTGGCCATTTACAAGGGCAGCGGCGACACGAATGATGCCGCGAACTTCGTCTGCGGCAATCCGAAGTGGTAGCAAACGCGCGAACCTGGATGAATCACGGCAAAAAAGAGGCGAGCGCCCGGCGCTCGCCTCTTGTTCAGCGGAGTTTTCAGGCCGCGAAGTTCGGCGATCCGCGGTTGCCCCGGCCTGCTGTCAGCTTGTCGCCGCCTGCTTGGAGGTGAACCCGAAGAGGCGCATGGCGTTTTCCTTCAGGATCAGCGGGCGCACTTCGTCCTTGATTGCGATCTTCGCGAAATCGGCCATCCAGCGGTCCGGCGTGATCAGCGGATAATCGGAGCCGAAGAGCATTTTATTTTTCAGCAGCGTGTTGGCGTACTGAATCAGGTTCGGTGGGAAATACTTCGGCGACCACCCGGAGAGATCGATATACACCTGCCGCTTGTGGAGGCAGATGGAAAGCGCTTCGTCCTGCCAGGGAAACGACGGATGCGCCATGATGATCGGCATATCGGGGAAATCCACGGCCACGTCGTCGATGTACATCGGATTGCCATATTTCAAGCGGATCCCGCCGCCGCCGGGCATTCCCGTGCCGATGCCACTGTGTCCGGTGTGGAAGAGCACCGGAAGTTGCGCTTCCTCGATCACCTTGTACAGCGGATAGGCGATGCGGTCGTTGGGGAAGAATTGCTGGATGGGCGGATGCAGCTTGAATCCGCGAATCATGCCGGACTTGATGAGGCGCTTGGCTTCTTCCACGGCCGCGGGTCCTTGCGTGGGATCGACGCTGGCGAAGGCCATCATAATGTCCGAATTTTGCGCCGCGAATTCAATCACCGTGTCGTTGGAAACCTGCGGGCGGCCGGAAAGCCGCTCGGCCACCGTGAAGACCACGCAGCCGATATTGCGCGAGCGGTAGTATTCCGCCATGCCCGCGCGGCCGCGCGGCGCGCCTTCGCCAAAGTACTTGCGGGCTGCCTCGTCCGCTCCGGTCTCTTCGCCTTCGTGCTCGATGTGCACGTGGACGTCGATTGCCTGCAGCTTGTCCACATCGAATTTCTTGTCATTGGCCATTCCGATCGCTCCAGTGAGTGTTTGAATTCCAGCCCGCAGCAAACACACGATTATCGGCTGTTTTGCGGGATTACTCAACTGCGAGATGGCGGGCGCGACAAGCGAGGAGCGGCGATTTGCCCGCGATCGATGTCGACGATCGCCGTTCGTCATTCATCCCGATTGTTCGGGCGGGCGCGCGATGGGAAGCTGCCAGCCTCGGCGCATGGCGATAAACCGGAGTCCGAAGCAGAGCACTGCGCCGAGTATCGCCGCCCCGGATGCCGAAAAACGCAGCGATCTTCCCACTACCTCCACACCCGCGCCGATCAGAGCTGCGACCGCGTAAAGCTCGGTTCGCAACACGGTGGGAATTTCCATCACGAGGATGTCGCGCATCATGCCACCGCCGATTCCTGTCAACATGCCGAGCAGGGTCGCGGCAACTGGCCCGGTGTGAAAAGCTAGCGCCTTACCCGCACCGGCCACCGCAAATAGCGCCAGTCCAGCGGCGTCGAACACCAGCACCGGGCTGCTCAGCCGGTTGATGATTCGATCCCTGTAAAACGTAATCAGCCCGGCAAGCATCGACACAGCGACGTACCGCCAATCGCTCAGCGCTGCCGGTGGATGCGCTCCGATCATTACATCGCGGGCAATCCCACCAGAGTTGCCGGCCGCGAAGGCTAAGACCAGCACCCCGAACAAATCCAGCCTGTGCTTGACGGCGGCCATTGCGCCGCTGAGCGCGAAGACGAAGGTGCCGCCGAGATCGAAGGCGACCAGCAACGTATTCATATTCACAACGATGTGGTCGCTGACGATCATTTAGCTTCCAGGGAAAGCCAGGCGTGAGAGGCGACGACCAGCGCCTCGACACCCGTCTCCAATGTCGGATGAATCACTGGTGCGAAGCGTGGGTTGTGATTGGTCGGAATGTCCGCAATGGCGCCGGCGTTCTTGGCTTCCGCATACGTCTGAGGATTGGTGCCGCCCACGAACCAGAAGACGGAGGGGACCTGCCACTCAGTCCCAAAAGACCCAAAATCTTCACTAGCGGTGGTTGGTTGAGTCTCTTCCACGCGATCCGCCGGAAAATAGCTTCGAAATGCGTCCACAACCCGTTTTGTTGCCGCTGAATCATTTTTCACAAGCGGGTAATGGTCTAGGTGAGTGATCTCCGGTTTTTTAGGCGCGTGCGATGCCTCAGCTTCGGCATTCACGATGCGTTCGATTGCCGCAAGCACTCGGTTGCGTACATTCTCATCAAAAGTGCGTACGTTTAGCTTTATGACTGCTTCATCTGGAATCACATTCTCCTTTGTACCAGCCTGAAGCGAGCCGATGGTTACAACTGCGGCATCGGTGGGAGCGACTTCACGGGAGACGATCGTTTGCAGGCGAAGGACGGTAGCGGCGGCCATGACCACCGGATCAATACTCGATTGCGGCATCGAGCCGTGAGCTCCTCGACCGAACATTCGGATTTCGAAGCTGTCTCCCGCGGAGGTGATCGCGCCGGCACGGGTGCTAATCACGCCCGAGGGCCCGACCATGACGTGCTGCCCTAGTATGACGCTGGGCTTCGGAAAACGTTTGAACAATCCGTCATCGATCATCGCTTGCGCGCCGGTACCCGTTTCCTCGGCAGGTTGAAAAAGAGGCATCAACGTGCCGCGCCAAAAGTTCCGATTTTTCGCCAACAATATGGCTGCGCCGATAAGCCAGGTCACGTGCATGTCATGGCCGCAGGCATGCATCACCGGTACGGATTTGCCTTTGTCATCGCCCGTTACGGTGCTGGCATAGGGCAGACCTGTGGCCTCGCGGACCGGTAGCGCGTCCATATCGGCTCGAAGCATGACCGTTGGACCTTCATCGTTGCGGAGCATACCGACGACTCCTGTGTTGCCAATACCAGTCGTTACGTCGTAACCGGCGGACCGCAGACGGTCCGCGGCAATGCTCGCCGTCCGGTGCTCTTGCATCGATAGTTCGGGATGAGAGTGGATATCTTTGTAAAGGGATTCCAGATCGGGCAGCAGAGTGCCCAGATTGGCAAGTGCGCTCCGCGCTGGACCTTGTGTTCTTGCGGTCATATTCGATGCCTTCCGCAAACAGCTACTGGCACCCAGCGTTGCCGGCATTTGCGATGCTCACGTTGATCGGCGCGGCTGGGGCGGGGACAATCACAACTGTAAATATCAGATAACGGAACTGCACGGGAACGAACCTGCTTTCCATTCGCTGCCTCCTGGAAAGACGAAGACGAACGCAAAGACGCCACGTGCGACGCGCACGGACAATTCTGGGTGATGCGCGATTAGTAGTTTGTCCTCGTTCCTTGCAGCGCGTCAGGCCTTGGGCAGATCTTCGCCCGGAACCCACCAGCCATGCACTTGGCTATAGATGCGGAACGGCAGATGAACCGTCGCAACCGGGCCGGCGTCCATGTGCTGCGTATCGACGATGATCAGGTCTGAGCGGCCGCCTTCGAGCAGGCGGTTGGCGATGCCGACAAGGTATCCGTCACCTTCAGCAGCATCGCGGCGGCGCGGGACGAAGCAACATTCCTGAAGCGATGAGTCGTCGCCAACCCAGAATTGCGTGGTAGTGCGCGTGGCGTGGTCGAATTTAGTGTAGGAGTTTGTCGGACGAAATGCCAGATGACCGAGCTTCGGATTCAATGGCTTCGTGGGATCCGTGGTCGGCATGAAGCCGATGCGATATGGATGGGTCACGTAGCGGTCATCCTGGCGCGGGAGTGCGCCGGTCTGCGGGTAGAGCTGCTCCATTTTGTATTCGGAAATATTTTTCTTCGAGAGATCGACGGAAAGGCGCGTCAGATAACCCGACGCAGTCTTGGGATCGAACGGCTCACCGTGCAGGTTGGGGAAAAATGGGAACTGGTTGCCGAGCGCCATATCCATATCGACGTAGAGCGTGTTACCGTCGGAAAAAGTTCCCATCACGTGCGTGGCGCAACGGGTCGGTCCCTTGAACCAGCGCAAGTCCTTGCCGTCTCCGCCGCGCTCCAGCACGCCGAACCAGGTGGGCAGCGTGTTATCCCACGCGAAGTGCACCCAGCCTTCCTTCATCTTGTCCACTCTGGTTGCAAACGGGATGCAGAGGAACGCGATGTATTTTTCCGAAACGGCGAAATCATGCAGCATGCCTACGTACGGCACTTTGATCCACGTGGACCAGGTGATTTTGCCCTTGGCATCGGCAGAAAAGACGTACACGTCGTCCGAGTCGAGACCCTTGCCTTCGTAGCCGAACGAAATGATTTCTCCCGTGTTGAAGTCGAATTTGGGATGCGCGGTGTGCGTCAGGCTCTGCAGCTCCCCGCCGAATGTGTAGTAGTTGTCCACGGTTTCAAGCGTCAGAGGATCCATCAGCACCGGCGGGCTGTCTTCCTTCAGCGCCATCAGTTTGCCGTTGTAGTACACCACATGCGTGTTGGCGGTCCCGCGGCTGATGTTCTTGCCTTGGACGGAGGGATCATCAAAAAACGGATTGCGATAGATATTGAAAAGCCGGCGTCGCGCCTTGGCCTGCGCGTCGTAGCGCTGCGTCCGCGCGTAGCGCGATTTGAAATCCACGTGGCCATCCTTGATGCGGAACATGCTGACGTGGCCTTCGCCGTCGAAGGGAATGCCTTTCGGAGCCGGATACTGGAAGTCGGGGCCGACGCGATAAAACGCGCCATCAATTTCACTCGGAATTTCGCCGTCGATGTCGCAATCGCGCAGATCGCATTCGGTGCGGAAAGGGCCGGTGCCGCCGAGGTATGACGAGGGCGGAAAATGCACCGCCGTCGCGCCCGCTGCCGGAGCGAAGGAAATTCCTCCGGCCATGGCTCCGGCGCCCGCCGCCGCAGCCACAGTGCCCATGAATTTGCGGCGGTTCATTGCTTCGCGCGTTGTCAACGGGCCATTTGAAGGCCGCTGGCGCTTTTCAGATTTCTTTTTCATCCGGTTCACCCCCAAAATCAGCCCGTAGCATAGCCGCGCGGGGAATCACGCGCAATACCTTCACCGCTCTGCCAATCGATTTTCGCGCGGCAACGCGATCGTCCAAAAATCGTTTGGCACGTCGCGCGGGCCATGCGGCGCGAACGAAATTGCTACTTTTTCGGCGTCAGGCGCAAAAGCTGGCCATCGTCATCGAGAATGTAGACCGCGCCGTCCGGGCCCTGCACCACGTCGCGAATGCGCTCGTGAAGATTCGTAAGCAGCCGCTCTTCGGCGACCACCCGATCGCCGTCTAGCACCAGCCGGATCAGCGCGCGTGCCGCCATTCCGCCGACGAACAGGTTGCCCCTCCATTCGGGAAACATCTTGCCCGTGTAGAACATCGCGCTCCCCGGCGCCACGTCCGGATACCAGAAGTAAATGGGCTGGATCGTTCCGGGCTTTTGTGTGGCGCCGGTGCCGGCGATGGGCGCGCCATTGTACCGCCGGCCGTAGCTGACGTTTGGCCAGCCATAATTGCCGCCGGGCTGAATGATATTCACTTCATCGCCGCCGAGCGGGCCGTGTTCCACCACCCAAAGCTTGCCCGTCGCTGGATTGATCGCGGCGCCTTCGGGATCGCGATGCCCGTAGGAGTACGTTTCCGGCAGCACGGTCGGATCGGCGAGAAAAGGATTGTCCTTCGGGATCGAACCGTCTCGATTGATGCGAATCACGCGGCCGGTGAAGTTGCGCAGGATATCGGGATCGGTGACCTCGTGATCCTCGCCATCGTAGTTCGCGTCGTAAAACCGGAAGCGATCCGCGCCGGTGACGAACATGGTCCCGTCGGGCGCGAACACGATTCGGCGGTTGACGCCGTCGATCAGCACCTGCACATTCTCCAGTCGAGTTTCGTCTTCGCTGAGCCGCGCGCGCGCCAGCCGCTCTTCGCCGACGCGCATGGTGCGGCGCACGGAGACGGACGCCTTAAAAACATCGTCGTAGAAATATTTCAGCGGCCATACTCCCGGGGCTTCGCCTGGAGGAGGCGCGAAATAGGTGAAGTAGATCAGCCGGTTGCGCACGAAGTCGGGATCGATGGCCACGTCATGCAGCGATTCCGCAGCCACCACTTTCACGGGCGGCACGCCGGCGATCGGCGCGGAATAGTAGCCATCGAGCGATGCAACGCGCATTTCGCCGTAGCGCTCGGTGATCAGGATTTTGCCGTCGGGCAAAAAGGCCATGGCCCACGGCGCGGGAATGCGCGTGATGATCGTTTCCACGTTGACGGGCGGCGATGGCTTGGAGGGCGGCGGAGCGTTTGTCTGCCCCGCGAATGCGGGCTTAGGCGGGGGATAGTCGAGCGGGTTGACGATCTTCTCCTGCGCCAGCAATGGTGCCGCGCCGGCTAGCGCCGCCAGCGCCGAGCACAGCACCGCCGCGACCACGAACCGTTTCGCTTGCATGAGGACCTCGCTTCCGGAACGAGCGTCAAATAGCGGGCGCGATCTTACCTGCAGTCCAGCCGCGAGGCAATCGGGTTTGCTGGGCGGAATGGCATACGCTTGAAAGATAGGAAGCGCTGCGGGGAAACGGCGTCGCCGCCGCGGGAAGCGAACACCTCGAGGAGATTCCGCGCTAGGCGCGAACTTCCCAGGTGTCGCCAGCGCGCAGGAGTTTTTCCAGATCGCCTTTCCCGCGCTTCGCCTGTACTTCCCGGATCTGTGAATTCACGAGATCCTCGTAGCGTGGCGCCTGAATGGAACGGAAAACTCCGATCGGTGTGGGGAATCCCGCGGTATGGTCCATGTGCGCAAGCAGGAAGGAATACGCCGGCGATGGATTTTGCTCATCGTGAATCAGCAGGTCCTTCTCGCCAATGCCGTTGCCGAGCTGAACCACTTCGAGCTTCAGCCCGTTCAGCCGGATGCCTTTATCGCGATTCTTGCCGAAAATCAGCGGCTTGCCGTGCTCAAGCTGCACGACCTGCTCGCTGCGCGCGTCGCGCTCGGTGAGCGCGTCCCACGCGCCGTCGTTGAAAATGTTGCAGTTTTGCAGAATTTCGATATAGGCCGAACCGGAGTGAGCCGCCGCGCGCTTCAGCGTGGCCTTCAGGTGCGGCTGAAAGACGTCCACGGAACGCGCCACAAACGTGGCCTCGGCCCCAAGCGCCAGCGCAATCGGATTAAACGGGCGGTCCGTCACGCCGAAGGGAGTAGACTTCGTTTTTTTGCCCAATTCGGACGTCGGCGAATACTGGCCTTTGGTCAAGCCGTAGATGCGGTTATTGAACATCAGAACCTTGAGCCCGACGTTGCGCCGCAGCATGTGAATCGTGTGGTTGCCGCCGATCGAAAGCGAATCGCCGTCGCCCGTGATGACCCAAACTTCCAACTCCGGCCGCGAGACTTTCAGTCCGGTGGCGACGGCCGGAGCGCGACCGTGAATGGTGTGGAAGCCGAACGTGTTCATGTAATAGGGAAAGCGGCTCGAGCAGCCGATGCCAGAAATCACCACGAATTTCTCGCGCGGAATTCCCAGCTCGGGAAAGACAGATTGCACCGCCGACAGAATCGCGTAGTCCCCACAGCCGGGGCACCAGCGGATTTCCTGGTCGGTCTGAAAATCTTTTTTGGTTAACGGCGGTAAAGTAGCCGTGGCCATTTCCTTGCTCCTCGTCTCTTTCCATCTTTCGCAAGCGCGCGGCGAAGACCGCCGCCAGCCCGGTTCCCGCGCTTATCGTTCCGCGAGAATCTGCTCGATCTTGCGTTCGATTTCCGATTGCTTGAAAGGTTTCCCCTGAATCTTGTTGAGCCCCTGCGCATCGACCAGGTATTTGGCGCGCAGCAGCATCAGAAGTTGGCCCATGTTCATCTCCGGGACGAGCACGCGATCGTAACGGCCAATCACGTCGCCCAGATTCTTCGGAAACGGATTCAGGTGACGCAGATGCACGTGCCCGATCTTCGCGCCCTTGTCGCGCTGCGCTTTCAGTGCCGCGGTAACCGGGCCGTACGTCGAGCCCCACGCGACGATCAGCAAATCGCCCGAAGGATCGCCCGCAGGAACCACGTCAGGAATATCCTGCGCTACGGCGGCCACTTTCTCCGCGCGCAGCCGCACCATTTTTTCGTGGTTCAGCGGCTCGTAGTTCACGTTGCCGGTCACATCCTGTTTCTCGATGCCGCCGATGCGGTGCTCGAGTCCGGGCGTCCCGGGGACCGCCCACGGCCGCGCCAGAGTCTTGGGATCGCGGCGATACGGCTTGAAATCCACTCCGTTCGTTTCGAACTTCACCGGAAATTCCGGCAGGTCCTTGACCGACGGCACGCGCCACGGCTCCGCGCCGTTCGCAAGATAGCCGTCCGACAGCACGATCACCGGCACCATGTACTTCGTTGCGATGCGGCTGGCTTCCATCGCGATCCAAAAGCAATCGCCCGGAGTCGAGGGAGCGAGCACCGGCACCGGCGCCTCGGAGTTGCGCCCGAAAAGGGCCTGCAAAAGATCAGCCTGCTCGGTTTTCGTCGGCAAACCGGTGGAAGGCCCGCCGCGCTGAATATCGCAGATCACGAGCGGCAGTTCGACCGCGACCGCGAGTCCGATCGCTTCGGTCTTCAGCGCCATGCCCGGACCGGACGTCGTCGTGATGCCCAGCGCCCCGCCATAAGCCGCGCCGATGGCCGCCGTCACGGCGGCAATTTCGTCTTCCGCCTGAAACGTGATGACGCCGAAATCCTTGTAGGTGGAAAGCTCGTGCAAAATGTCCGAGGCCGGCGTGATCGGATACGAACCCAAAAAGAGCGGCAGTCCGGATTTTTGCGATGCCGCCACGAATCCCATCGCCAGCGCGGTGTTGCCGCTGATGTTGCGATAAATGCCCGGCGCGAGCTTGGCCGGCGGAATCTCGTAAGTGATTTGAAACGCTTCGGTGGCCTCGCAATAGCTGTAACCGGCCTGCATGGCCAGCTTGTTCGCCTGCACCAGCAGAGGTTTGTTCTTGAACTTGTCGTCGATCCATCGCAGCGTCGCGTCCATCGACCGGTTGTAGAGCCAATAGCACATGCCGAGCGCGAAGAAATTCTTGCAGCGGTCCACGCTCTTGCTGTCGAGCCCCAGATCGCGCAGCGCCGCGCGGGTCAGCTTCGTCAGCTCTACGGGAAATAGCCGGTAGCCGTCGAGCGAATGATCCTCCAGCGGATTCGACGTCATCTGCGCCTTGCGCAAGTCCGTTTCGCCGAATTCGTCGAGGTTCGCGATCAGAATGCCGTTCGGTTTCAGGTCCGCCAGATTCATCTTCAGCGCCGCCGGGTTCATGGCGATCAGCGCGTCCACGCTGTCGCCCGGCGTATACACATCATTCGAGGAAAAATGCACCTGAAATCCGCTGACGCCCGGCAGCGTCCCGGCAGGGGCGCGAATCTCCGCGGGGAAGTCCGGCAAAGTAGCCAGGTCGTTGCCGTAAATCGCCACCGTGTTGGTGAACTGACTGCCGGTAATCTGCATGCCGTCGCCGGAATCGCCACAGAACCGGATAACCGCTCGATCGATTACTTCACGCTTCCGCTGCTTGGGAGGTGTAACTGTTGTAGCCATGTCTTATGAAGGTTTCCTGCCCCGGATGCCGTCAAAATTATTGGATGTTTGCCGCGAGGCGGGCGTCGCCAGCCATCCGGGGCGCATCTGGCGCGCTATTTCCCCCCACCGCTCAGTCTAAGGTTAGCACACCGCTCCGGCCGTGACTCAAAATTTAGAGCGCGCATTTCCACGGCTCCATCAGTGCCTCGCGGCCGCAATCCGTTCGGCCGCCCGATACAGGCAAGGGCCGGCAGCGCAGCAAGCAAATCCTTCCACCCTCGAAAATCGAAGCCCGGGTCCGGCAACGGACCGAAGATCAACGGATCAACGGCTCACGGCCGGGCGACCTGTCCGAAAGTACCATTGACTTCGCTTTTATTTCGCCCTATACTCCAGACGCTCGGCGCAGGGTCGGGCCCGGGGGCACAATGGCACTCACGAAGCGGCAAAAGGAAGTCCTCAACTACCTGGTCACATTCATTAATAAGAACGGCTACTCGCCCAGCTTCGAGGAAATCGCGCGCTCGCTGAAGCTTACCTCGCTCGCCACCGTGCACAAGCATCTCTCGACGCTGGAAAAGAAGGGTTTCATTCGCCGCGGCTACAATCAGAGCCGCTCCATTGAAGTGACGCAGCTTCCAAAGCCAGTTCGCGAGGAAATCCTCGACCGCCACGTGGTCGAGCTGCCGCTTTCCGGACGCATCGCCGCCGGTCGGCCCCTTGAAGCCGTCGAAGACCGCGAGACCATTTCGCTTTCCGATTTCGCGCGCGGGCAGAACACCTTTGTCCTGCAGGTGAAGGGCGAGTCCATGCGCGACGACCACATTCTCAATGGCGACTACATTGTTGTCGAGCAGACGCAAGTCGCCAACCCCGGCGAAATCGTCGTCGCGCTCGTCGGCGGAGACGAGGCCACCCTCAAGCGCTTCTATCGCGAGCCCGGCGGCAAGATCCGCCTTCAGCCCGCGAACTCGGCCATGTCCCCGATCATCGTCCCGGCGTCGGACGTGAAAATCCAGGGCCGCGTCGTCGGCGTCCTCCGCAAGTACTGATTACCAACGCCAATCGCATCTTCCGCGGGTCACCTTCGCATACGTTTGCCGCGGCTTCTCGTGCCGCCAAGACCCGGGTCCCCGCGCGCCGGGCCGGAGCGCAAGGGCAATGGAACTCCATCTTCCCTGCCTGGTGAAGGTCGGCAAAAGCACCAACGGATACCAGCCGGGATCCCCAGCAAGCACGCTTTTGACTCGCTGGGGTGGAAGATCATCGAAAAGTTCTTGCCAGCAGCCTGACGCGGGTTTCAGGGTTTGTACTTGCAAACCCTGAAACCAAGAACGACCGGCTCGCGCTACATACCACCTAACCGAGTCAGAGGGACGGAAGCCTCTCTGGCTCGGATTCTTCTGACTGAAGAAAGTGCGACGATGAGCACCCGTGATATTCTTCCGCGCAACACCTTTGGGTTCTTGGCTATGGAAATCGCGAGCGCGAAGGAGTTGAGCTTTGGGCAGCGACAAATAGGCGGCATTTTGGGATCTAGGATAACGCCGACTCCACGGGGACGCCGGAAGCTATGAAGTACTTCGACGATACTCGAAAAATGACCCCGGCTCTCGACTGGCTGAAGAAGTATGAACCGTTCTATTTCCTCGGTGGCCCCGTCTCGCCCAGAATCAATCGCCGCAACCAAAGCAGCCGGTTTGTGGAAGACAAAGTCTGCGCTCTGCTGGAACAACCGACTCTGCTATCAAAGCAGGACTTGATCCTGTTAATGGCCTGGAAAATGGGGCTGATTGACCACGGCTCATCAGAGGCACGGCGGAAGATCATTTACAAGCAGAATTTCGATCTGGCCCTCATCAACAGGGGCAGATTTGGCATTCTGAACTTTTCCAAGAGCATTCCATACCTGGCAGACAAGATGCCGGAGATCGCGCAGAACCTTGCGAAGGAGCCCAAGTATCTCCTTGATAGAGTCTGCGGCCCGCATCCAGAACTGCAAGGCTTCGGCGTCACGTACATTTTGACGGTGCAATTCTTCATCACGCACGGCAGAGATCCTATCTATGACAAATTCGCCCATATGGGCGCGATAGCGATCAACCAAGGGTTGCAACCAGGCGATTCAATAAGGTGGGCACCCGTCCAGAATTGGACTGAATACCAGCATTACGTCGACTTGCTGAAACCGATCAGCGCAAGTTGCGCTCAATCCACCAGCGGCTTGCCGATGACTGTGCCAAGGTCGGTGGACCGAGCCCTGTGGGTCTACGGACACTTCTTTAAGGAAGCGAAGGTCGTACGGAAGGTGCAAGCCTTCTCGGTGAAGGCAGCGCCATAATTTCGCAGGCCCAATCCCGCAGTCTTAGCCCACAATCCCTTTCCACACACAATCGCTGACAACCGGAACGCCTGCCCCGTCCCGGTGACGGTACATCCCCGAGCGCCTACATCGCGTCTATCGGAAAGGCGCCCGCCGCGTGATGCTGCTCAAGACGCCGTCGAGCCTTGCAGACTCGCGACCTCGCTCAATCGCTTGCGGGTTTCAGGGTTTGTACTTACAAACCCTGAACCGAAGAAAGCCAGATCGCCTGCAACTGCGGCCTCACGGAGCGGCAAGAGCGGCGCAAACAAAACCTACAAACCCGGATCAAGGCCGTGCTGGAAGGCGCGGGCTTGGTCCTCAACCACTTCAACAGCGATCCGCGAGGCTACGCCGTGTACCTCGATCTGCCCGATGGCTCCTACAACAGCCTCAGCGGACGAAAAATGCGGCTATGACACAATCAGGACTCTTTAGGCGAACACCTGCCGAAAACCGAAAAGTTGCTTCCCCGGACACATCTGTACCATTTTGAATTTGGCGCGCCCTCCACTCCGGACTACATTGGCATCCCCGGTCCTAATTACTCGCGAGCATGATCCGGCGCTTTTGGGCCCAAGGAGGTTTCACTAAATGTGGGGAGAGAAGAAGCAGGGGACTCCCACTAGGACGCCGCAACCGCTGCAGCCTAGAGAGAATTTGACGCCTGCACCACCGGCAATTTCTGGGGCAACTATTTCTGGGGAGGCTAAGACTATGGCACCACTCGATTCGACGTATCCGGCGAGCGCGTCCACCATCAGCGGCGGCACGGCACGCTTGGGAGCAAGCCTGCACGTCAAGGGCGAGATTACCGGCAACGAAGATCTGGCCATCGACGGCAGCGTGGAGGGACTGGTTCACCTCGAAGATCGCAAACTTACCGTCGGCGCCAGCGCCCGCGTTACCGCGGACGTCATCGCCCGCGAAGTGGTCGTTTACGGCAACGTAAAGGGCAATCTGCGCGCCCGCGACCGCATCGAGATCAAGAAGGACGGCTCGGTGGTCGGCGACCTCACCACCGCCCGCATCATGATCGAGGACGGCGCTTATTTTAAGGGCTCGATAGAGATCGATAAGACCGGCGACTCGTCGAGCGACAGCAGCGATTTCGACAAGTCGTATTCGTCGCGTAGCAGCTCGAAAGCGACTTCCGCCGTTTAACGCACGGTTTTGGCGGATGCGAGCCGTTTCGCTCGCCCGACGCGCCGATGGATCGTTCGCTGGGCGCGGGGAAGCGGCTCGCACCCGTTCGTGTCCCTTCGCAGAGCCGTGCTCGTCTTTCGTCACGCCAAGCTGACCAGATAATCGCCGTCCGCCGGCTCGAAACGCACTTTTTCCTCGCGCGATAGCCAGCCAATCGCCATAAAGAAAAGGCTCTGTGGTGCGTTCACCTCTTCCATCAGCGCCGCCAATGTTTGCGGCCCGGACTCGTTGAGCGCTTTCCACACGTTTCCAGCAGTTTCACCAATCTGGTTGTAGCCCACGCCGTATTCTCCTTTGGCAACATCGCGTCTGAATCTTTCGAGCCAGCAGGAAGCCGCGGCCCTGCGTAGCAGGCGGTCGAACTGGACCGGCTGCGCGGGTTGCACGTTTGCGAGAGATGCGAGAAGGGAGGTCATTCCGCTGTCTGCCGCCAATCTACCGCCGCGACCGTTACGTTTCGATGATCGCCGTGCGAAAGCAAAATGAATTTACGGACCTGCTTTGACGGCAGCGAGACCCAGCGAAAACAGTCGTCCCATCACTCGCAGGCTCGCGCTCTGTGTTAGACTCCCCGCCCGGAGGCACTGCCATCATGACGTCCCGCCGCGCCCGAACCGTGAAAACATTCGCCGCCCTCGCATTTCTTGCCGCTCTGGTCGCGACGTTCGCCGGGCCCGCGGCGGCCAGCAACTGCGACCGCGCCTGCCTCAGCGGCCTGCTCGCCGATTACTTGCAGGCCATGTTCACGCATAGCCCTGGCCGCCTGCCCGTCACGAAAGATGTCCGCTTCACGGAAAACGGCAAAGTGCTGAAGCTCGGCGAAGGCTTCTGGCGCACCGCTTCGGGCATGGGGCCGTACCGTCTGGATATCCTCGACGTTCCGGGTGACACAGCGGCCATGCAAGCCGTTCTTCTCGGCGCCGATAAGCAGCCGGTGCTCTTCGCACTTCGCCTGAAAGAGCGCGGCGGCAAAATCAGCCAAATCGAAACCATGGTCGTGCCGCACGATAAGGATGCCCTCATCTTCAATCCGGACGGATTCATACACGGCAATGAGCCCATGTCCGCCGTCCCGCCCGCCTCACAGATCGACTCTCGCGCCGATGCCATAAAGATCGCCATGAAATACCCCGCAGGGCTGAAAATCGGCAGCTTTGTTCGGGCCGATACGCCGTTCGCTTCGGACGCTTACCGCATCGAGAACGGAATCCACACCGCCGGCCCCGGATGCAAGCTGAAAGGCTGCGACAACATCAAAACGCAGGACATCATCAAGCACCCGGACGTCCGCGCCCGGTTCGCGGCGTACGACGATCATCTTGGCATCGTCCTGCTATATCTCGACTTTGGCCAGACCTCGCGCTACGGCAAGGGCCGCAAACTTGTCACTTTCGAAGCATTTAAGATCTACGGCGGCCAAATTCACGCCGTCAACGCAATCCTGCGCATCACTTCCGTAGCGTCACGCTCGGGCTGGGGCAGCGAGTAGCAGACGGCCGCTGCGCAGCGATCGCATGACGGCTTCGAGAGGACAAATGAAACGTCTAATCCACGTACTTTCATGAGCTTGACTACTGTTTATTTTTGGTAAATTGATTTGCACACAATGGGAATCATCATTCACGCCGCCGCAGTCGCTCATCCGCTTAACCCCTTTATTTTCAGCGCGCGTATTGGTTCTCGGATTGCTCATCCCCAGGCGGGAAGGTGAGGAGTGTTCATGAGGCTATTACGGATTCTGGCATTTTCATCGCTTTGCGTTCTTTTTGCGTCGGTTGCCTTCGCCGATTCGATCCCGGTTAGTGACCCGTCATTCGAGACTCTCCCGAACTCTCCCCTCTCAAGCCCCTGCGGGACGGGATGCTCCTATCAGTATGAAACGGGGTCGTTCGACGGTTGGACCTTTACGGATGGAGGCCTGTTCCAACCCGGACAGGGACAGACCATTTATTTCAACAGCATACCGGACGGGTCCACGGTCGCCTTTGCCAACGGCAGCGGCTCAATTTCTCAGATGCTTTCGGTGACCGTACAACCCGACACAACCTATACTCTTGAGGTCGATCTCGGCAGGCGTAAGGACCTCGGATTTGCCGGCACTGCCGAACTGCTAATCGGCGGCCAGATTTTCCAGGCGTCAGGTGTTGAGCCTCCGTCGGGCGATTGGAGCACGTACACGGCTACCTTCACCTGCGATTCCAACTGCAGCCAGGTCGGCGATTCCATCGAGATCATGCTCCTGTCTTCCGGGCTTCAGGGCGATTTCGATAACGTTCGGATGTTCAGCTCGGTTCCTGAGCCGGCGACAATCTCAATGCTCATGCTCGGCCTCATCGGTCTGGCAGCGTTCGGCTGGCGCCGCAAGCACTCCGCCCTAGTGGCTGGGTGAGCCTCGGTTTCGGAAATCGTGGCGGGCGCAATGCCCGCCACGGATTCTCCGCTGCGAGTCTCCCCGCTTTCGCTCCAACCCGAGTTTCATTCATCCGCCCCCTGCAATTTGGATTCGTCGCCGAACGCATTGGACCGTGATCTCCGGAGAAGCTCTTGGCAGGCGCCTTTTTGATGGACAGCCAAGCGGTTATAGCGTAAAATGCCCGTTTGTCTATTGGAGGAAAGGTGTAACCGGGCAGATGCGGACTCATATTCCCAAGGGCCGGGAGGCCGAGGAACTTTCGGTTGGCAAGAACTGGTTTGTCGTGGATGCGGACAACCAGGTGTTGGGGCGCGTGGCCACGCGCGTGGCGCGTATCTTGATCGGCAAGGACAAGCCGAATTTCACTCCCTATCTCGATTGCGGCGATCACGTCATCGTCATCAATGCCGATCGCGTGCGTCTAACGGGCAACAAGCTCGATCAAAAGGTCTACCGACGCCACAGCGGCTATCCCGGCGGCTTGAAAGAAATCCCGATTCGCGCGCTGATGCAGAGGCGCCCCGAGGAAGTCGTCCGCGAGGCGGTCGTCGGCATGTTGCCGAAGAACAAGCTCCGCGCCCGCCGCGCCAGAAAGCTGCGCGTTTACGCCGGTAGTGAAGCGCTGGCCCGCCACGCTGGACAGAAGCCCCAACCGGTTGCGCTTTAGTTTTGCGAGAGAGATTCTAGAATCGAATCGAGCGAGGCCAATGTGTCTCGCGCCGTGGTTCACTCCGCGGCGGGAAAGCAGGGAGGAACGTTGAGTTCAGCAGCCAGTTCGTTTGCGGATGCAGCAGCGAAGCAATTTTACGGCACGGGCCGCCGTCGCGAATCCGTGGCCCGCGTGTACATCAAACCCGGGCCGGCGAAGTTCACCGTCAATGGTCGCCCGGTGGACGAATATTTCCGCAACATTGCGTGGCATACCGCCGCCGTCGAGCCTCTGAAGTTCACGCAGATGCTCGACCAGCTTGAGGTGAAAGCCCTGGTGAAGGGTGGCGGCATCGGCGGACAATCGGGCGCCGTGCGCATGGGCCTCTCGCGCGCTCTCGCGCGGTTCAATCCGGAGTTGCGCCCCGCTCTGCGTACCAACGGTTTTCTCACGCGCGATCCGCGCATGAAGGAGCGCAAGAAGTACGGGCAGAAGGGCGCTCGTCGCCGCTTCCAGTACAGCAAGCGCTAGTTCGTGGGTTTCGAGAAGAGAAATAGGGGCGCGGCTTGCCGTGCCCTGCGGTCCTTGCAGTTCAAGTAGTTAAAATCCCGGCCGGCAAGGAGCCGGCACAAAAGGACGCTGCCCGTTTTCCGGGACCAAGCGCCCCTTTTCAGGAAAGGAGATCCTTTGGCAGTAGAAATTACCATGAAGGAACTGCTGGAGGCCGGCGTTCATTTCGGCCACCAGACCCGCCGCTGGAACCCGAAAATGAAGGAGTATATTTTCGGCGAACGCAACGGCATTCACATCATCGACCTTCAAAAGACTTTGAAGATGTTCCGCGATGCCGCGCGCTACGTTTCCGATCAGGCGGCTGCGGGCAAGAGCATCCTCTTTCTCGGCACCAAGCGCCAGGCGCAGGAAGCGATCGCCGAGGAAGCCCAGCGCTGCGGCATGTTCTACGTGAACCATCGCTGGCTCGGCGGCACGCTCACCAACTGGGTCACGCTGCAGAAGTCGATCAAGCGCCTCAAGCTCCTCAAAAGCATGTCCGAAGACGGCCGCATGGCCGAATTCTCGAAAAAAGAGGGCGCGCGCCTCGAACGCGAGCTGAAGCACCTGCAACAGAATTTCGCCGGCGTCGAAAACATGACCGCGCTGCCGGACGTGATGTTCGTCATCGATCCGAATTCGGAAGTCATTGCCGTTCGCGAAGCGCGCCGCATGGGAATTCCCGTGGTTGCCATCGTGGATACGAATTGCGACCCGAATCTCGTGGATTGGGTCATTCCCGGCAACGACGACGCTTTGCGCGCCATTCGCCTGTTCACCTCGAAAATTGCCGATGCCGTTCTGACCGGCCGTGAGTCGTTCGAACAGTCGCAAATCGCCGAGCAAAAATCCGCGGAAGGCGATCTTGAGGGCGCTCCGGAGTACATCGATACCAGCGCCTACGAGCAGTACGAGCAGCAGGAAGGCGATTACGTCGAAGGCGAGGCGGCCGAGGCTCTGCCTGAAGATCAAGGCCAGGGTGCCGCCGCGGCGGCCGGCGAGGACGAAAACGCGCCGCGCTGATTTTCCCGGGCCGCGCGGGACGAATAAAATATCATTCGCGAATCTGGCTCGTTCGCGGCCTGCTCCGAGGGTTCGAATCGAAATTCGATGAAAGAGGATTGACCACAGCAATGTCAACAGCATCCGAAACAGGCAAAGCCAACATTCCCGCGCAGCTCGTGAAGGAGTTGCGCGAGCGCACCGGGGCCGGATTCTCCGATTGCCGCGCGGCCCTTGTCGAGACCGGCGGAGATATCGAGCAGGCCATCAATGTGCTGCGCAAAAAGGGCCAGGCCGCTGCGGCGAAGAAGGCCCAGCGCGCGACGTCCGAGGGCCTCGTCACCTCGTACATTCACGCGGGCGGGAAGATCGGCGTGCTTGTGGAAATTGATTGCGAGAGCGATTTCGTCGCGCGCACCGAGGACTTCCAGCGCCTCAGTCACGATATCGCCATGCACGTGGCCGCCCTCGATCCGCGCTTCCTCCGCCGCGAGGAAGTGACGCAGGAAATTCTCGACCGGGAGCGCGAAATCTATCGCGAGCAAGCCAGACAGACCGGCAAGCCCGAAGCCGTGATCGAAAAGATCGTCACCGGCAAGATGGAAAAGTTCTACGAAGAAAACTGCCTGTACGAGCAGCATTTCATCAAGGACGAGGGCGTCACCATCAAGGAGCTCGTCGATCAAGCCATCGCCAAGCTCGGCGAGAATATTGCCATCCGCCGCTTCGCCCGTTTCAAGGTCGGCGAATCCGACGGCGCTCCCTCGGCGTCCGTCGAGCCCTCCAAGCCGGCGTGAGCGGCCCTTTCGGTTTGCGCGAGCGGATCGGCCGGCCGGGCGCTCTGGCGCGCCGCTTCCCATCGGGCGCATACGAATCGTCTCTCGTACCTGGCATCGCGTTCTCTGCTAGAATCTCCGCGAGCCCTTATCTGTCCAGGTGCTCGCCTTTGACTCGATGAGCGCATCGAACATGCCCGCATCAGCGAGCGCCGAAGCTAAAGTGCCCGTTTATCACCGCATTATGGTGAAGTTGTCGGGAGAATCGCTCTCCGGACCCAACGAGTTCGGCATCCACGCCGATACCATCCGCGGAATCGCTCGCGAGATTAAGACCGTTCAGCAGCTCGGCGTCGAGGTGGCTCTCGTCGTGGGCGGCGGCAACATTTTTCGCGGCTCACGCCAGCAGGGTCTCGATATCGACCGCGCCACCGGCGATTACATGGGCATGCTCGCCACCGTGCTCAATGGCCTGGCCATGCAGGACGCGCTCGAAAAGCAGGGTTGCCACACCCGTTTGATGAGTGCCATCGAAATGCACCAGGTTGCTGAACCTTTTATCCGTCGCCGCGCCACCCGCCACCTGGAAAAAGGCCGCGTGGTGATTTTCGCCGGGGGCACCGGCAATCCGTACTTTTCCACGGACACTGCGGCCGCCCTGCGCGCCATGGAAATCAAGGCGGAGGTGATCTTAAAGGCCACGCGCGTCGATGGAATTTACGATGCCGATCCGGAAAAAGTCCCCGGCGCCAAAATGTTCGACCGCATCACCTATATGGAAGTGCTCCGCAAGGGGCTTTCCGTGATGGACTCGACGGCCATCTCGCTGTGCATGGACAACAAATTGCCGATCGTCGTTTTCAATATGAATGTCGCGGGCAATTTAAAGCGCGTGGTCGTGGGGGACGGCGTCGGCTCAACCGTTACGACGGCCTGATACCGATTCGGCGGAGGCGAATACGGCGATGACCACGATTGCAAGCAGCAAGGACGCCCTGGCGCAGGCCAAGGCGCGCATGGAAAAGGCGGTCGAGGACTTCCGCAAGGACCTCGCCACCGTCCGCACCGGCCGCGCCAATGTCTCGCTGCTTGACGCCATTCGCGTCGATTACCACGGCACGCCCATGCCCATCAATCAGCTCGGCACCATGAACGTTCCGGATGCCTCCATGATCGTCATCTCCCCCTGGGATCCGGGCGCCGTCGCGCCGATCGAAAAGGCGATTCGCACCTCCGATCTCGGCCTCAATCCTTCAAACGACGGCAAAGTCGTTCGCGTCCCCATTCCGCCGCTCACCGAGGACCGCCGCAAGGATCTCGTCAGGCATATCCATAAGGTTCTCGAAAATCACCGCACCGCCATCCGCAATATCCGTCGTGATCTGAAGGAAGCCATCGAGAAGCTCGAAAAAGAAAAGAAAATCAGCGAAGACGATAAGAAGCGCTCTCTCGATGAGCTCGAAAAGATCACTCACGCCGAAACCAAGAAAATCGAAGACCTCTCCGCCGCCAAGGAAAAGGAAGTCCTCGAAATCAAGTAGCCCGCATCCTTGTTGGGGCCGCAACGTGCGGCTTTCCCCCTCCTGTACAAAACCTGTACTTCCGGCCAGTAGTTTTTTCACTCGAGCCTGTGCTTCTATCGAAGCGTGCCGTTACGTTGGAAGTCTGGAGGCGGAGAAAGTGGTGAACGTAAGCGACAGCCGGATGGTGAGCTCGACGCCAATCAGAGCTGCCCGTTCGCCCCGTGTTTCCTTGCGGCCGTCGCCCCGCGCCCAGCGCCTTCCTCTAATCGATACACTTTCGATTAGAGATGAGCCTAAGTTGTTGAAAACAAAAGGCTGATGCTCCGCCTAATCGAGACACATTCGATATACGCCAGAGCCTCCCGGCGAGGCCTCTTCGTTCTTTGAAAATCTGACTGTTTCGGCGGTGCTTCGCTCCGCTGTTTGCTTAATGCGAAGTCTTCGCCTCGATTCAATCCGCCGTTTGCCCGGCCTTGCCAGTTGCCAGCCGGAAGACGCAATTGCCCGCTTTGGATGAGCATGCCAGCGTTCCTCGGCGAATGATCTGGATCGGCGAGGCGTCGGGAAAAATTTCGCCGTAATCGAGCGAACGCAATCGGCCCGCGAGCGCGCCCAGCGACGGATCGCCGCTCAAAAGCCGGACGCCGTCGATCCGCGGCATTTTGTCCGCGGGCGAAAGCAGCACCAGAAATTGCGCGCGCGCATCCTTGCGCCCGTCAAACTTGCCGGCGGGAAGGGTTTTCGAGGTTTCCAGTTCCGGTTTGGCTCGCGCGACGAGCGAATCGATGCGCGAATTTCCGCCCAGCAGCAGCGTCAGCCTCGCGCGCGTATCCGGCAGCGCATTCGGAGCGGCAAGCGCCAGCGCGCACATCTTGATGGCCCGCTCCTTGTCGCCGAGCTTCTGATACACCTGCGCGAGATGATCTCCGGCCAGGCCATCGAAGGTCAGCAGCCACGCCGCCCGCGCGTACGCTTCCGCTTTCTTCGCGTCGCCCTGCTGAAAATAGACCCAGCCGAGCGTGTCCCAATACGCTCCGATCCGCGTGCTTTCTTCAATCTGCTGCGCAGTCGCATGATCTAAATCGATTCCGCGCAAATCCTCCGCTGTCGCCGAGACAGCCGCTTCGGCATACTTCTGCGCCTTATCCAGCGCTATTTTTCGGGTTGCGAGTTCGTAGGCGATTTCGTTCAGTACCGGCGGAGTCGCCGAAATTCTCGCCGCATGGTCGAAGGCATTCGCGGCTTCGGGAATTTTGTCGAGATTCAGGTACGCGCGTCCGAGCGCGATTTGAATTTCTGGGTTGCGCGGCGCGAGCACGCCGCCTTTTTCGAGTTCCGGAATCGCGGCCGCGTATTCATGTTGGCTCACCAGCAACTCGCCAAGCGCGGCGTGCGCCACCGGATCGAGCGGATGATCTTCCGCCTGCCTGCGAAACGCGGCAATCGCGCCGTCCGAGTCTCCTTGCCGTTCGAGCGCGGCGCCCAAATAGTCTCCGGCGCGCTCGTCCGCTGGATTCGCTTCGAGCTGTTTGCGGAACGCCGAGACCGCTTCGGGATATTTTCCCAGGTGCATGTAGGCGAGGCCAAGCTCGTCCCATGTGTTTTTGTACTTCGGGTCGATTTGCAGCGCGCGCTGGAAGAGCGGAATCGCCGATTGCGCGTTGCCGGCGTCCAGCGACGCTTCTCCCGCCGCGAGCAACTGCTCGGGCTGGATCGATCGGGGAAGCACGGGTTTTCCTTTGCCCGCATATTCGATCGCCAGCGGCTGATTCTGATCGAGCGCCACGGCGCGGGTAAACGCCAGGTAATCGCTCAGCCGCGCAGCCGGCAAATCGCGCATCTTAAAATTGAGTCCACGCTCCGCCGAAAGAACGCGGCCCGCGAATTGGTAGCTCGAATGGAATTCCGCGAAGTCGCGGCGGATGGATGTGCCCACCGGGGGGCGCGCGACAAAATCATCGGGAAGCTGCAAGCGCAGCGTTACATCCACCGTCAGAGGGCTGCCGATCTCGATTGGCTGGCCCCGTTTTTGCGGCGGATTCGGCAATCCGATCGCGAGTAGCGGCATCGCCGTGGTCGTCGATGTCGCGGCCCAATCGAAAAAATTCGGTTCGGTAAATTCAACATCGAATTCGAATGGCCTCTCGAATTGAGCGAGGTTCTCTGGTTTCACGGAGGTAACCTGGCCATGGATTCCGTCGAATGCGAGGACGGTCTCGCCGAGTTGATTCCACTGCGACGCGGGCGTGCTCTGAAACGCCAGCCGCAGCGCGAGTTCCGTGTCGCCAAGCAGCGAATAATGCACGCTGCCGGTCAGCATCCCGAGCGGCGATACGTCCCCCTCAATGGTCACTTTCTGCACCGAGCAAAACGACGGATCGCGCGGCGTCGTGACGATGCGTCCGCTCCCGTTCGCATCCACCAGTAGTGCGGATTTGCCGCGCAGCGGAGCAGGCAACAGGCCAAATGGCGCAAGGCCGACCGTGGAATCCATCCAGATCGTGCGATCGCCCAGCACGACGGCGGTGAGCACGTGCTGGAACTGCGCGGGCGATGGCACTTGCACATCGAGCTTGCGCGTGTAGGGAATCAGCGCCGCATCGGCGCGAACCCCCGCGGCTTTCAACAGGGCTGCGAGCAGCGCCTGCTCGTCTTTCGCGTCGGCATAGCCGCTCGACAATATTTCAGAGGCGCTGCGCGGCTGATACCCGTCCTCGCCGAAAGCGATGGGCACGTGGCGAATCGATTTCGAAACGTAATCGTAGATCGCTTGAATTTTGGCCAGATCGGTCGCGGCGCCTTGCGTTAGCTCCGCGGCTTTCGCGCGAATCGCGCCATCCGGTTGCGCGCGGCCGCGTTCGAGCGATCCATACCACCGCGCCACATCGGCCCAATTAGCGAACGACGTCAGTTGCACGTCCGTTGCGTGCTCTTCGCTCGGCCCGGCTTCTTCTTCCGCCGCTTTGGACGGCCGCCGCGCGCTCGTTCTCTTCCAGAGATAGATCGCGTGGCCTCCGGCGATTACTTTCTTGTACTCGTAATCCGGCGACCGGAGGATCACCGGGCGATTCGCGGGAATGCTGATTTCCAGCCGTTCCTCGCGCGCCGACGCACCGGAAAGAAAATTGTGCTGGAACCAGAATTGGCCGGGCGCCGAGGGCTTTACGATCCGCGTGACGATCTCGTATTCAAGCGTGTCGCCCGTCGCGAGCGAGGGAAGAGCAACATGAAATTGTTTTTCGTTCGCGTAGGCCGGCGCATTCTTCGCGGCCGGCGAATCCTCGGCTTGCTCCTCGGTGGCGGCGCTCGCGCTGGAATTGATTACCGAGCCGTCCGGCTTTCGTATGCGAAGATATCCCAACTCCATTTTTTCGCTGGCGGAATCGAAGGGGAATGAAAGCGCGCGCAACTGTTGCGCGCCCGCGGCGGTATTGACGCGCATGCGCACGGAAAGTTCGCGCTCGCCCGTGCCACCGTTTTCAAATCGCACGCTCGTGACATACTGTTCGATAGTTACGGTATGCTGCGCCGTTTGCGAATGGCTCGCTACGCCACGCTCGCCGGATGCCGCACTTGCGCGTTGCGCGGCAGTGCCTTTCTGCTGCGCCGCCAAACTGGTTCGCGGCTTCGGAGCAGTTTGTGCGATGCAAGCGGCCGGCATCAGCGCGATGCAGAGCAGTGCCAAAAAACGTCGAATCATCCGTGCTCCGTGTGGAAAACTCAGGGGACCAGTGTAGGGGGCTTTGGGGGCGGTGGTAAAGCAACGATCAACTGGGCCGCTACCAGTTTCTAATCGGTCGAGCACGCCTTGGCGGCAGTTCCAATGCAGGTCCGTGCTGCCTCCGCCGGCGAGGGATTTTTACGGTGAATTCGGCGACGCTCAAGGTAAGCAGGTTCAGCAACTTACGGGCGGTTTGGCGTGGTTGAAAAATGTGCGCCGTTGGGCGCCGCGGTCTGGGAAGCCAATAGCCGCGATGCAGCATCAAAATAAATGTGCTGCCGCTGGAAGTTGGCGACTAGAGCCATCGCCGGCGCAGGGACTAACCCGCGCAACCGGAAATTCAAAATTTGCACAAGCGATACGGGTTGACACGAGTCGTTTCTTTTCCTATACTTGCGCGGTTGTGCTGAGGCCTTAAGGCCCGGTGTTATGAAAGGGAAGTCCTCCCGTCCCGGAACGAAGAGCGAAGGAACGGGGCTAGGGAGGAGCGGCCGAAATGGGGCGCCAGCCCCGCAAAGCCGCGTAAGCCTCTCCGCAGTTTTGCAGATGCAGTTCACTCCTCGGGGTGAAGCGTCGGCGGAGTACCCGATAAATCCTTCGGATTGGGCGACCTTTTCTGTTCATTCACCCGCTCAGTTCCGCGCGGGCGAATTCGCGGCGCATCGATTAACGCGGAATTAAAAGAAGCTTGGAAAGCGAACGGGGGAGAAGAGTGCCGACGTTCTCACAATTAGTGCGCCACGGGCGCGAGCAGATCCGGACGAAAACGAAATCGCCGGCGCTCGAAGGGTGTCCGGAAAAGCGCGGCGTATGCGTTCGCGTTTACACGCAAACGCCCAAGAAGCCGAACTCGGCCCTGCGAAAAGTCGCGCGTGCACGCCTGACGAACGGCGCCGAAGTAACGACGTACATTCCCGGCATTGGGCACAACCTCCAGGAGCACTCCATCGTGCTGGTGCGCGGAGGCCGCGTGAAGGATCTGCCGGGCGTTCGCTATCACATTGTCCGCGGCACGCTGGACGCCGCGGGAGTGGAAAATCGCAAGCAGGGGCGCTCGAAATACGGCGCCAAGCGGCCGAAAGCCGCGCAGAAGTAAGGCAGGAGATCCGAAATGCCACGTAAAGGCTGGGTGCTGCGCCGAAAAATCCCGGGCGATCCGGTTTACGGAAGCGACCTGGTGCAGAAGTTCATCTCGAGCATGATGTACGACGGCAAGCGCTCGACGGCGCAGACGATTTTCTACAAGGCCATGGAGCAGGTGGCTCAGAAGGCCAATGACGACGCGCTGAAGATTTTCAAGAAGGCCATCGAAAACTGCAAGCCGGTGCTGGAAGTGAAGTCGCGGCGCGTGGGCGGCGCGAACTACCAGGTGCCGGTGGAAGTGAATCCGTTCCGGCGGCAGTCGCTGGCGATTCATTGGCTGGTGGGGTACGCGCGGGAACGTTCGGGAAAATCGATGGTCGATAAGCTGGCGGATGAAATCATCGACGCCTCGAACGGACGCGGCGGAGCGGTGAAGAAACGTGAAGACGTTCACCGCATGGCGGAGGCCAACAAGGCGTTCGCGCACTATCGCTGGTAGCGGCGGGCGCCCGGGTAAACGGGCGCAGGGATTCAGGGGAATCGGGAACCAAGGTACATGGCAAGGCAAGTACAACTCGATCAGACGCGCAACATCGGCATCATGGCGCATATTGATGCGGGGAAGACGACCGTCACCGAACGGATCCTGTTCTACACGGGCGTGACCTACAAGATCGGCGAAGTGCACGAAGGCACCACCGTGATGGACTGGATGGAGCAGGAGCGCGAGCGCGGCATCACCATCACGTCGGCGGCGACCACGGCCTCCTGGAAACGCCACGATAAGACGTACCGCATCAATATCATCGATACGCCGGGCCACGTCGATTTCACGGTGGAAGTGGAGAGGTCGCTGCGCGTGCTGGATGGCGCCGTGGCGGTATTCGACGCCGTAGCCGGCGTGCAGCCGCAGTCCGAAACGGTCTGGCGCCAGGCCGATAAATATCGCGTTCCGCGCATCGCCTTCATCAACAAGATGGACCGCATCGGCGCCGATTTCGACCATTCCATCCGCACCATGCGCCAGCGCCTTTCGGCTCACCCGGTTCCCGTCAATTACCCCATCGGACGCGAAGACAATTTCATCGGCATTATCGACTTCATCGAAGAACACGCCGTGGTTTGGAAGGAAGAATCGCTCGGCGCGGAATACGAAATTCTGCCGCTGGAAAAGCTCTGGGACGCGGCTTACCTGAAAACGCGCCCCGCCTTGGAAACCGCCGTAAAAGCCAGCGCCCTCAGCCCGGAATTCTACAAGGAACATCGGGAAAAAGTGGTTGAGTACATCGCAGAGCACGACGACGCGATCCTTACCAAATACCTCGAACAGCACACGCTCGAACCCGCCGAACTGCGCGCTTCGCTGCGCCGCTCGACCATCGCGCTGAAGCTCGTGCCGGTGGTTGCCGGCGCGGCATTCAAGAACAAAGGCGTGCAGCCGCTGCTCGACGCCATCATCGATTATTTGCCTTCGCCACTTGACGTGCCGCCGGTCGAGGGCACCACGCCGGATGGAACCGAGCCGGAGCTGCGGCGCGCTTCCGACGATCAGCCGTTCGCCGCGCTGGCGTTCAAGATTATGACCGACCCGTACGTCGGCCATCTGACCTACATCCGCGTTTATTCCGGCGTGCTGAAGACCGGGCAATCGGTCTTCAATTCCACAAAAAAGACGCGCGAACGCATTGGCCGCCTCCTCCGCATGCACGCCAACAAGCGCGAGGAGATTGAATCCATTGAGGCGGGCGACATCGCCGCGTGCGTGGGCCTGAAGAACGTATCCACCGGCGACACGCTGTGTAGCGAAGAAAAGCCCATCGTCCTTGAAAACATCGAATTTCCCACTCCGGTCATCTCCGTCGCGATCGAACCGAAAACCAAAGCCGATCAGGAAAAGATGGGCGCGGCACTGGGCAAGCTCGCCCAGGAAGACCCCACTTTCCGGGTGCATACCGACCACGAAACGAATCAGACGCTGATTTCCGGCATGGGCGAGCTGCACCTGGAAATCATCGTCGATCGCATGATGCGCGAATTCGGCGTGCAGGCCAACGTCGGGCGCCCGCAGGTGGCCTACCGCGAGACGATTTTGAAATCCGCCGAAGCGGAGGGTAAATACATCCGCCAGACCGGTGGCCGCGGCCAGTACGGCCACGCGGTTCTTTCCGTGCATCCGCTGCCGAGCGCGGGACACGAAGACATGCACGAGATGTCCACGGACGAACTGGACGCGCTGGCGCAAACCGTGGCGGGCAAGGGCGGCAAATGGCGCTTCGATAAGGAGCACCGGCTGCTCTTCATTGACAAGATCGTGGGCGGCGCAATCCCCAAGGAATTCATCCCGCCAATCGAGGACGGCGTGCGCGAAGCGATGGAAACGGGCGTTCTGGCCGGATACGAGATGGTCGATATCGCCGTGGTTCTCACGGACGGCAGTTATCACGAGGTGGATAGCTCGGAAATGGCCTTCAAGATTGCCGGCTCGATGGCGTTCAAGGAAGCCTGCAAGCGCGCCAACCCGAAATTGCTCGAGCCCATCATGCGCGTGGAGGTAGTCGTCCCCGAGGAATACATGGGCCCGGTGATCGCGGACTTGAACTCGCGGCGCGGGCAGTTGCAAGGGCGCGAATCGCGCGCCGGAAGCGAAATCATCACCGTGCAGGTGCCGCTGGCGGAGATGTTCGGCTATGCCACGGAAATTCGCAGCCGGACGCAAGGCCGCGGCAGTTTCAGCATGCACTTTTCGCATTATGAGCAGGCCCCCGGGAACGTGTCCGAGGAAGTGATCGCGCGGGCGACGGGCCGAGCCGTGCGGTCCTGATTTTGGCATTGGGTATGGGTCGAAGCTGAGGCGGAGGAGCGGAGGAACATGGCGAAGGAGAAATTCGAGCGGAGCAAGCCACACGTAAACGTGGGGACGATCGGGCACATCGACCACGGGAAGACGACCTTGACGGCGGCGATCACGAAGGTGCTGTCGAAGAACAACCCGAAGG